>Ga0209499_1000179_pt1 | contig 46776 bp, 46 predicted proteins | sample C_130208_EF_Meta_FD_187306 | JGI IMG/M metagenome (GOLD analysis project Ga0209499, IMG submission 187306) | Freshwater microbial communities from Lake Croche, Canada to study carbon cycling - C_130208_EF_MetaG (SPAdes) (version 2) | ecosystem: Environmental > Aquatic > Freshwater > Lake...
TTAATATCTGGCTTTGCATTTACCATTTTCTGAAAAATTTTCTATTCTACGCTCTTTTTTAGATTTAAAATCATAAACGTTAGATGTAAATGTTGAGGATTGTATTGGTACGCATTTTTGATATCTTAAACTATATACTACATTACCATATTGTTTTTGATTTATAATCCAATTAATCTTTTTATAACCATCTTTACAATAATTTGATAAATTATATGTTAATCCATTTATAGGACTACATTTAAGATGTTTAGGTATGCTACCATCTAATCTTGGAGCACCTTCAACTATTTCATAATTATATGCATGCGGACAGATTACAAATTGGGTAGGATCCTCGATTGAACAACCAGGGTTTCCTAATGAATCAAACTGTATTGATGAACCAGTAGGACATGTAAATCTTTTTGGGCATGTTAGATTACCAGATTCATCTAATATTATTCTTGTATTACAATTTTGAATATCTTCATCTGATACAGTTACTGATATATTATTTGATGCTACATTTGTGGTTATGTCACCTAACACGACACTTGAATTTAATTGATTATCTGAATTATTAGATGGCAGGCTATTATTATTATTTGGTGGATTAGAAATAGAAATATCATATGTGGGACCTGGCTTACCATTTTGATTAGTTTGACATGTCGCTGCAGAATTTAATGAATTTAATGAGCAGGATACCTTCATACCTAATGGTGGTATTTGTAAATCTAAAACATTATCACCTGACATTTCTTTATATATATTATATAAAGAAATAATTTTATATAAATACAAAACTTTGCAATCCATAATCTTTTTTACTGTTACAATATTATAATATTTAATACTTGTTAATATCTGGTTTTGCATTTACCATTTTCTGAAAAATTTTCTATTCTACGCTCTTTTTTAGATTTAAAATCATAAACGTTAGATGTAAATGTTGCTACATACACACATTTGGGAGAACCATCAATACTATTAGCATTTGTGCTCTGATAACCAGGAGGACATGTATTACCTAATTTACCAGGAAGTCCAGGAATAGGACCCATACATGAAATCATATCTCTAGACATATTGTTTCCATCTGCACTTAATACACCTCTTTTAATATCGTAGGCATATCCATATGGACATATTACAACATTAGAATCACTATTTAATGAACAACCCATAAATCCAAGAGAATCTGTGTTTTCATATGAACCTCTCGGGCAAGTAACAGGCATACATACTGCATTATTATTAACGTCTAATCCTGCCATTTGACCATAAGGATTGCAATTTAATTCTTGTACTACATTATTATTCATTGGTACTTCATTATTATTCATTGGTGAATTAGAAACAGAAATATCATATGTAGGACCTGGATTACCATCTTGATTAGTTTCACATGTCGTTTTATAAGTTAATGGATTTAATGAGCAGGATATCTTGATTTTACCTAATGGTAATTGTAAATCTAGAACATCTATTGAATTTATTGATAATCCATTTTCGCCCGACATTTTCTTTATATAATATATATAAAGAAATTATTCATAAATTAATTCGCAATCTAGAATCTTTTTAACCATTATAATCTCCATATTATCTATAATCTCACTATATTTAGTTTTAATTTCTTCAACATCATCTATATTCTCTTCCGATATTAATACTCGTTTAATACCCGCTAATTTAGCCCCTTGTAATTTACTTATTAATCCACCTATCTTTGTAACTTTACCTGTTAATTCTATCTCTCCTGTTATACCTGTTTGATTATCTATCTTCTTATTCAATAATATACTAATAAATGCTAATGTAAATGCTGCACCCGCACTTGGACCATCTTTAGGTGTTGCACCACATGGGGCATGTATATGAAATCCCGATGTAAAATTTTCTAATATCTTATTTACATCATGACCTTTTTCTTTTAAATAATTTAATGCAGTGGTGTAAGCACATTGAATACTTTCTTTCATTACATCCCCTAATGAACCAGTTAATTTTAATACAAAAGATTTTTCACCATATAATGGTAATATTTGAATCGGTACTATACCGCCTCTACCAGATGTAGTTGCATATAATCCATTAATCATGCCAACTATTGGTTCTTCGTGAATTCTTTCTGGTTTATATGATTTTTCATCAATATATTTTTTAAATTCATCCCATTTAACTTCTAATAATTCATTATTATCTAAATTATTTGGAATTTTATTTATTAAAACATCTTTATTAATTTTCATTAACATTAATTCTAATTTATGTTTAATATCTCTAACACCAGCTTCATTAGTATATTCTAATATACCTTGTTTAATTACTTCATCAGATAATTTAATTACTTTCTTTAATCCAATTTCTTCTATTATCTCCGGTAAAACAAAATCTTTAATAATATTTAATTTATCTTTTAATGTATAAGGTGCAACTTTAATTTCTACAAATCTATCTAATAATATAGGATCTATTAACGAAGAATCATTATACGATGCTATAAATATACAATTTTGTAACGGAAAATCAATACCTTGAAAAAATCTATCTTGAAAACTTTGATTCATGTTAGGATCTGTTAAATGAATTAATATACTTGAAATTTCATTAATACCATGCTTCGAATTACATTTATCTAATTCATCAAAATATATTATACACCTGTTTTTACCCATCTCCGCTATTTTTCTTATTATCATACCAGGTTGCGCACCAGAATATGTATAACCATGACCATGTAATATTTCACCGTCATTCTGACCACCTAATGTTATTTGAATGAATGGTAAATCTAATGCAACACCTACACTCTTCGCTAATAATGTTTTACCAACACCAGGTGGTCCAACTAATCCTAACGAATATCCCTTGCCATTTGGATTAGATACCCACCTAGCAATTTGTAATACAAATTGTTCTTTGGCTTTATCATGACCATACACTTTCTTATTTAATATACTTTCAATATCTTCAAATAATTTTTTTGGAGTCTTTTCTTCTAATTTCTTTTTAAAGAATTCAGAATCTTCTGGTGATATCCATGGAAATTTTATTAATAGTTTTACAAATAATAATTGTTTATGAAAATCATTATTATTACTCTTCATTTCTGATACTTTTTCTATTGCCAATAATTTAACTTTTTCAGGCATCGTTGTATGTATTAAAATTTGTTTTCTATAATCACTATCATCATTAGATATATCTTTTATTAATATCATAAATTTTTTAATTTTACATTGTGATATATAACTCAAATAACTAATTATTACATCTGACAAACTACAATCATTGTATTTTTTATCCTTTGCTAATGAACATAAAAATCCTGCCAATTGGTAATTTTCTTCCTCACCAGCTAATAATATTTTTAATATATTATAAAATTCACTAATATTGTTCTTATTTACAGTTTCTTTAAAAATACTTTGTGGGTTTTTATATTTAATTATATTGTATTTTATTATATTTGCATTTATTAATTCTTTTATCTTATCCGATGAATATACAATTATCTCACCTAATGATAATCCTCTCATTAAATTTTTTCCTAATTCACCATCAATCATAGATTCAATATGTTTTCTTTTTAAAAATAACTGATTAAATACAATAATACTACTTCTCATAAATAATGATATTTCATCTGGGATAAAAATACCTTTTAATACTAAATATTCATCTTCTTTTTTAATATATAATTCAAAATTAGGTACAAAAATATTTTCTAAATTACCTTCTCTAAAATATATATGTTCTGTATATAAATCAAAATTTATTAGTGCATTATCCTGTGCAGTTTTTTCAACATATTTTACCGGTAAGAATATATAATTATATATATCTATTAAATTTTTTTCTTTATTATTTATTAAATATATATAATCATCATTCATCATTAATTCTATTCCAATTTTAATACTAGGAAAACCTATATTCGTTGATAATTTTCTAATAATATTCTTAATATCTGATAATGGATGCCAAAATGAATCATAATATATTTCATGTGTATCTTTAATTTCTGGTATCATCCTCATTTTACTTACATATAATAATATACTACTAATATCTGAATTTAATATTTCATGTGTTAAATCATTATTAACTTCACAAAAATTAATAATTTTATCATTATACAAATCATTTATTAATTTATGAATATCTGTTAATTCATTCAAATATAACGATTTGTCATATGAATGTATAATATGATAATAATATAATTTATGAATATGATCTCTATAATAATTTATTATTTTAATATATTTATCATATTCGTTTTTTAGAATATGAATTTTTAATTCTCTTATTCGCATATTTCATATTTTTAAATTAATTTATAAATTATACCCTAATATTTGATTAATTTCTACAAACATCTCTTCTACATTTATATTTTCTGCAGTAAGAATTTGCTCTGCTAATTCTAAAATTCTATTTTGTTGTTCTTCAGATAAATTATATGATTCTATATTTTCTACAATTGTTTCTATTTTTTTTGTCCAATCAACCTTAGTATTTTCTAATTCATAATTAGATAAATAATCAGAATATTCTTCATTAATTATCTTAAGTATTTCTTTCATCTCTATAATATTTTCTTGCATTAAATCCAAATTATTTTCTGATGAATCTAATTCAAATAATCTTGGAAAATTACATTTAAAACTTTCCACTTTTTCATCATAACTATTAAAAAAGTTTAATCTTTTTTCTCTAGTATCAGTATCTAATTTAAGATAAATATTTTCTGTAAGTTGAAATAAGATCTGTGTTTTCATACTATTAAAAATATTATTTAACATCTCAAACTCCTCTTCATATAATTCAAATGGTAATATTGTAGCATATTTATCTATATTCTTATCCCTAGTTGTTTTGATTTGTAATGTTTCCTGATTATTTTTATCTTTTGCCGTTATCTTTAATACTCCATCTACATTGATTTCTGCTAATACACAAATTTTGGGTGTGCATTTTGGCCTAGGTTCTATCATCACTTTAAACAAGCCTAATAACATATTATCTTTAACATAATGATGCTCACCTTGAAATACTTTAATTTCAATATATTCTTGATCATCTTCTTGTGTAGTAAAATAAGACTCTTTCTTGGTTGGTATAATCGTATTTTTTTCTATTAATTTAGCATATTTTCCATCTTCTACTTCTAATCCTACTGATAATGGTAATCTATCTATTAATACTACATTATTTGTTTTACTCATAATAGAATTACCATAAATCGTTGCTCCAAATGAAACAGCTGTATCTGGATCTATTACATGCGTAAGATCTTTTTGAAAATAGTTTTCTACTACCTTTCTAATAAACGGATTTTTTGTTGATCCTCCTACTAATATAATTTGATTTACTTCTTTTTTATTTATATGACCGTCTTTCAATATCTTGTCAAATAAAGTTGTAATTTTTGTTAAATATTCATTTTCTAATAATCGAAAGTAATCTTTCTGCGAAATTTCTAAAATATCACCAGAAGATAAATTAATTTTACTTTGTTCTGGATCGTTAATCAATGGGAATTTTTGTCTCAATAAATCCGTGATGTCTTCTCCACCAAATTTTACATCACCCATTAGACTAATAACTTCATAAAAATTACTTGCATTTTCTTCACTAGTATCAGTAACCTTTCTCATTAATGTTAAATCAGTTGTTCCTGCACCCATATCAAACACTAAAACCACTTCCTCTATAGTATGATAAAAATGTCCATAGGCAATACCTGCTGCAGTTGGCTCTGCTAATAATCGTAATAGCGGTAATCCGGCACCTAATACCGCTCTTTTAGTAATATCTTTATCTGATTCAGAAAAATAAGCTGGTACTGTTACAATTACCTGATATTCTGTATCTTTATTTTCTAAGAATTTTTCTATTTTATTCTTAATTTGTATTAAAAATTCTTGATATACACTCAATAATTTAGGATTATTCGTTAATCTTCGTTTTAAATTCTTATGATAATTTTTAGTTAATAATGCTTCATTACCAATCTTAACTTCATTATTCTCAATTGAAATTACACTAGGAATTGGTTTATCTATTACATGTAATACGCCATCAAAATAAGATAATACTGTGTTATTTGTTCCTAAATCAATACCGATTAATATCATAATTAAATTATAATATTAATGTTTATATAAATATCTTAAAAATCTAACGGAATCTTTAAATTATTTGTATATATAAATGAACATACAAAAAAAGCCATTACAACATCAATTGTATAATGAGATCTGGTACTAATAATAGATAATCCATTTATTATATTCCATCCTACTAATAATGGTATATTTGTTATAATACCATATGAATAATATAATAATGTTAGCATTAATGTTAGGGAAAAATGTCCGCTAAATATTTTATCATAGCAAATACCTACTACATGATCATATAGTGTAAATTCTTCTTTTTTCTTCATTTTACAATTTGATTGTTTTGGTAATATTGTTAAATTAATAGTTATATCTCTTATTAAATAAATAACAATCATAAATCCAATAAAAGTTATTACTAATTCTTTACTAAAATTTAAAATTAATGGTATTAATGATGCTACTGCTAAATAATTTACTATCCATTCATTATGACTTAAATCCGGTAATAATTTATGTAGTATATCATATACTTCTGGATTATCTTTATTACCATAAAATAAATCACCAGTTACTTGTGCATGCGTATTAAAATATGTATGAATTGTAAAATATCCTATTAAAATTATTATAATATATATATATTTCTGCATAATATATGTATATTTTTTTATTAAAAACCCTATGATATATATTCTTCTATATATTTACTTACCGATATTTTTTTTGTATAAAATGATTGTATCATATCTGGTGTAAAAGTACTAACTACCATTTCTAATAAACTATCTAAGGTCTTTGAATCCTTTTTAAATTCATTATATAACTTATCAATACCAGCTTTAATATCAAATGTTTCTTCTGGTGAAGATTCAGACTTCTTATCTACATCCTGCTTTAATAATATTTTAACTTTTCTTGATATAACTACTTTCTCTAATTCATTATAATTATTAATCGATTTTGCCAATGTTTCAATTATATCACTTCTTTTCTGATAACAAGTTTTAATTAATTTTTCTTTACTTCTTACCACATATCTATCGTCCATTATATCAAATAATTTAATCTTAAAATCAATACACATTTTAATAAATTTTTTAAATGTTAAATGATGTTTTATATTTTCTTTTATATAAACTAATTTTGGATTATTATCCGATTCTTCAAATAATAATAATAATTGCTTATCTAAATTATCCATATATATTATCTCAATAATTGGTATCTAGATTTTATTTTAAATAACACAATTTAAATTAAAGATTTTTAATAAAATCTAATACATCATTCATTTTTAATTTCTCTTTTACCAAATTATCATTTTTATTAATTTCAAATTTCTTAAATGAATCCTTCATATCTGTATGATTTTCTATAACATCACTTGTTTTCTTACCAACTGTTACTAATTTCTTATTTTGCTTCTTCTCTGCCATCTCTTTTAATATTCGTTCCTGTTCTGCTTTCTCTTTTTCTCTTTCTTTTACTGCTGCTTCCATTTTCATTTTAATTGAATCAAAGTCTGGTGCATCCACGTGTAATTTTAGATCTTCGGGACTTTTAATATTTTCCGGAAATTTATTCGTAATACCTTTATACACTTGTTTGCTAAATTCATAATTAATATTATCTCTATCTCTTGTTACTTGTTCATATTTTTTTGCAACATCCGGATTATATTTTTCTTTGCTCATATTAATAATATTATTATATAACATATTATTATGTCTCTTTTTGACGAAAATACTTATAAACGTTTAAACGTGATAAAATTAATTAATCCGTCATTTTCTGATTCTTTATTAAATCATCTAATGATATTACCTACTGTATTATTTAGAAAACAACCTTTTACTATATCTAGAGAAAAAGCACCTTTGACCGCACTTAAAGAATCCAGATTTTCAAGATACAAATCTATTTTATTAGCAGTTAATGCTCTAACCACTAAATATACCCTAAATTTGAATCCACATAAAGTAATTATATATTCAACATCCTTAGAAGATAAAGTAATTTCTGAAAATTATATTAACCATGTTGGTAATATAATTCGCTGGTGGTCTGCTGTTACTAAAAATTTAGGCACAAATAGAAATTATCATATTACAATATATTTAACTACAATTAAAAAAAGATTACCATCCCCTAATCAACCAAAAATATTAACTGAAGAATACTCAAATTCTGGATTTACTTTTGTAGCTGAACCCCGCGATATTCATATCTTTAGAAAAGAAGAATCCCTTAAAGTCCTAATCCATGAACTAATCCATTCTTGTGAATTTGATTTTAATAATAATCATTTATCTCCATTGCCTTTAGTAATTAGAGATGAAAATTTAACCAATGAAGGTATTACTGAATATTTAGCCGTTATCTATTACTATTGGTATCTAGCTTCTTTCGCTAATTATTCTTTATTCTCTAGTACTAAAATATCTGATTTATTTCTTGAATATCTTGGTAATGATTTAGGTTGGCAAGAATACCAAATAAATAAAATTTTATTATATTTTAACATGAAACCTACCGATTTATTAGTTAATAATAATTTTAGACAACAAACTAGTATTCTTTCTTATTTCTTCCTCAAAAATTATTTATTTAATGAAGATTCTCTACCAATTATCTTATCTAGAGATTATAATAAAATTAATACACTCGTTAAAAACATGAAAGATTATATTATTGATTATAAAACTAATGTAGTACTCCATAATTCATTATCTATGAGAATGACACTTTATGAATTATTATAATCTTTTTACAAAAATAAAATTATATTTTATTATAATTTTATTTTAAATTAATTTTTTACGATGAGCTGGTTGCAGTCTTGCCTTTGCCCTTGGCTGCTGCAACTTTTGCTGGTGCAGTCTCAACTTTTGTTGTTGTGGTGGTGGTTGTTGTCGCACCTTCTGCCGATTCCTTCATGCGGCGGTAGATGACCGCAAGGTTGGCATTGATTGAGCTAAAGTCGAGTGTCTTGTCATCACTTAGGCCAAAGAGTGTGCGAAGGTTCGCATCAGGAAGAATGACTTTACGGTCATAGCCCGAGTCACGGCTGGGATCTACTTTGTAAAGGTTCTTGGATTTAACATAATCATAAATGTGACCGCTGAGTTCAGTGCGGCGCATGAGACCAGACTCGGGGACAGCTGTGCCGACCGCTTTGAGGAAGGCAAGTGCTTCAACAGGCACTGCAACTGGCTTGAGAATGCCGCTATCTACCGCAACACGGCGAGTCTTTTTGCGCTGGCTTTGCGCACGGAGCTCTTGGTTGTGCGCGCGGCGGAGTTGCGTAAGAAGCGCAGTTAGCGCACGAGCCTCAGATGTGAGGTTCTTGGCACGCTCCGATAGCGATTCAAATAGTTCATCAAATGTTACTTTCTTTGTCTCATTTTCATTATCTACTTCTTCATTCTCAACTACATCGGGCTTGACTTCAACGACAGGCTCGGGCTTAACTTCATCTTTAACATCTTTCTTTGTTACTTTGGACGCTACTTTAGCAGATGGCATTTTGAATTATATACTATATATGCTTTGTTGTCTTTAAGTAATTTATTCGTAAAAACTTTTATTGTCAATTTTTTATTTTATACCAAACAGACTTAAAACTATACTACTGTATTATTTATATATGGAAAAGATTATTAATACCGAAACCGATAGCGATGTTAAATTAAGAGAAGAAGTTAATAAAAAATATGAAACTCCCTTCAAAATCGAAGGTAAAAGTGAATTATTATTAAAATCCTTACATTCATACTTTACTGAAGAAAAATTCAAAAAAATATTACCATTGATTACTGGTGAATCTAAGATATCTTTACGTGTTATTGACTGGTTTGTTACCAATTATTCTAAAAAAAATCAAATTATCTATAAAATTAAAGAAAACAATGAGGAATTATATATAAATATTCATACTCATTATCGTAGTCAGTTGAACGCTTATGGCAAAAAATACATCGACCCATTCTGTAGGGGTAAAGATAGAATTATGTTTAAAGTTTCTGATTCTCAATGTGTTGTTTCTAATATCAGTCAATTAAATTTTTTTAAATGGGCTCACCAATACAAAGTACTAGAATATATTGAAAAAAATTATGAAATTATTGTTAAAGATATGTCTGAAACAATAAATAATACACCAGCTTCTAATAAAAGAAGAATTTTTTCATCAAATACAGTTAAAAGTTTTAATAAATATGAAGATGGTATTGATATTGAAGTTAATATTAATAAATATAATTAATCTTCTGTATCTGATTCTTTTGACGAATCTGAACTTTCATCATCTGAATCAAATATTATTCTTTCTTCTATAAAAGATAAATTATAACAATTCTTCTCTTCTATTATTTCTGGTTTTATATATATTCCAAAAGTAGTAGCATCACTATTGTTTATCCAAATTGCATATATTTGTATTATCATTCTTATCTTTTTATTTTTTGTTAATTCTTCAATACTAATCTCTTCATTCTCTTTTTTTATTACTGTCCCATTCGTTACCTTTATTTTTAACATACCCTCCCCACACTTATCTAATTCTTCCGTTTGTTCAAACGTTGATGTTACATCTTTGTTAATCTCTTTTATAATTGGTACAAATTTTACCCCTTTTAATTCTTTAAACCAAGATTTTTTATACTGATTCGCATCAAATAATACTTTATTCTGTAAATTATTTAAAAATTGCCTAAACCCTAAACATGATACACCACCTAACGGTAATAATAATTCATAATAATTTCTTCTCTTAACTGCACCAAATATATTTGTTAATTCTGGCGTCTGTATATATATCGGCCGACCCTTTTTTCCATCAAATAATTTTATTATAATTCTATCATCAGATTCACTAGATTTTTCAACATCATCATATATAATATTATTTAAATCATATTTATGCGGTAAATACGGAGATTGCATCTTAAAATATTAATATTTATATAATTAATATTTTAAATCAAAATTATTTACTTACGACGAGTCGCCTTTGTCGCTGTAACCTTTACACCTGTTGCTTTCTTAGTAGGCTTGATCTCTTCCTCTTCATCTTCATCTGCATCCTCTTCTGCATCTACTTCTTTAGCTACAACTTTTTCATTTGTTTCGTCATCATCTTCAATATTATTTGAAATATCAAGATCCTCGAGTTTATGCTCAACTTTATCCACAACATCATCATCAAATTGAGATTTTGCAAACATAGTCTTGGCACTGAGTGACGCAACATCGTCTTTCATTTCAATCAGCATCTGCTCGACTTTAAATGATGCACCATATTTACCAGGCATCTTCTTCTGACGCCAAACTTTGCTCAGGCTCACAATCATACGGTAACGGAATTGTCCGCGACGGAATTTCTCCTCAAATTCCTTCGGTGTCTTAATCACAACTTCATCATCAATGCCATCCTTGCGAACAAAAAATTTAGTCGCAATCTGCATTGCTGCACCTTCTGTGCGGAAATTAAAACGAATGTACTGCAATGTCTCGCCATCTTTTGTCGTCGATTCACCAATAATATTTTCAAGCTCGAATTTCTTCTCATCTTTCTTACCAACAATCAATGACTTGTCTTTAATTAATTTATCCTGTAATTCAACCATCTTCTCCATTAGTTTCTTCTCTTCAGGCGCATCTCCAAGATAGCAACGCCATTTCGCACGCTCACTATCTTCCTTAAATAGTTCATTGCCCTCACGATCTTTTGCAGGAGGTAATCCACCAATATTAAAATCAAGTAGCGGCGTCTTCATAAATAGTGTTGTAATTGTTCCATCTTCATGTTCATATTTAGGTAGCGAAAGTAGCTGATATTTAGAATATTCATTCTCTTTCACTTCCTCAATTTTAATACGATTAACATCAAGTTCATTATATGCGACGATAGTACGATTCTTCGACATTTTTATTGTTTAATTGGTTATACTTATTATACAAATATGCCTTTAAAATAAAAAGTTATCAATTTTTAATTATTGTCAATTTTTTATATATTGTAATCATACAATGCAACCCAACGAGGATTATTAAAATTAAATCCTATTACTTCTTTTATAGGCTTAGCTAAGCCTGCATTATTTAAAATATTAATGCTATCCGTTATCATATTGTATTTACGTGTTCTAATTAATCGTTTTAATCTAGATTTAACATCATAATAAGATACACCATAAGTTATACTCTGTTCAGAAAATAAATTATTTTTAAGTAAAATAGATAGTTTATTTTTCCTAAATTCATAAATTCTACCATATTTTATATTCGATTTTTGAAAATCTGTTTTTTGTACTAAATGTAATTCTACTATTGCATCTACTAATACTCTTAGCGGATAATTAATTTCTACATTTAATCCTAATATATTCATTATTTTATCATATCTGTCTATTTCTTTACTAGAATCTACTAAATCTATATCCTCAGTTGATTCAATATTTGTATTTTTAAATTTATATTCATCATCAACTTCAAAATCATTAATAATAATTTTGGGGTTTGAAACAGTTATGTTTAAATTTGTATCCATCTTTTTATTATTAATTTTCTATTATTAATAATAAATGAATTTCAATTTTTATTTTCTAATAAATAAAAATTATAATTTGTATCTTTGGATCGAATTTCAATTTTTATTTTCTAATAAATAAAAATTATAATTTGAATCTTTGGCTTTTAAACTATAAATATATTACTATTCTTATTAATTAAATCATCAATAATTGTATTCTCTTCTAATTTAATAACACCCTCCGTTTGACTTAATCCAACACCAATTTCTGAAATATTTAATTCCGTATTCTCTAATAAATCATTATCCATCATTAAATTACAATATCCTGTACCACCATTAATCATTCTACCAATAATAATTCTCGATGATACACTCTTTAATTTATCGGTTTCATTAAATGCCGCTGCATTCACAAATTGTTCCATTGTACGTTCAAAAGACGCCCTTGATAACGGATCAGTATCCTGTCTATTAATACCATTTCTATCAATTGAAATTAATGATCCACTATGTGTCATCACATCTACTAACAAACTAATATGATGATAATTTACACTTGTAATTAAATCTCTTACTTCATTTATAATTGCATTCCTTACTGCCTCAATTCCAAAATTTGAATATATTGCATACATATCATTGGTAACTGTTTTAGTATGATCAATACCTAAAATTCCACGAATACCTGACATATTAATACCTTCTGTCTGTAATATATATTGATCTTTATTCTCAATTGATCCATCTTCCATAAATTCTAATTGTGATTGAGATATAACATCAACTGTACTAATTCCCTCTAATCCTTTCAAATTAAAATACGTCAAGATATAATTCTGTAATTCAATAATCTTACTCATATCATAATTGTTTAGATCAAAACGAATATGAATTACTGGATTAACTTCATTTTCATTACTGGATAATATCACACAACTTACAACTCTGTTAAATATATCTTTTTCATATTTAGAAATTGTCTTACTATTATTTATCTTATCCCTCCAAAATTTCACAAAATTTATCTTAATATCAAATAATTTTAATTTCTTCGCATACAACATCTCCCTATTAATACTAAATCTAAACATCCACGGTAACTTCTTTAGTTCTAATTTAATATCATAGATCTGCATCGCACTCTTAGGATCAATTTTATCTAATTTTAAAAATCCATTAATTACATCCGGATCATATCCAATATCTCCCTTTAATACAATATCCTGTAATGTTAAATAACTAATATACGAGGCAATTTTATACGCACTCTCCTTGTCATATCTATATTTCTTATCCAAATATATATTTAATATAGGCGTCTTAATTACTTTTGTACATCTCATAATTTCATTCATTCTTACTACACCCTGCGTACCCTTTTTAATACCACCCGCTGAATGCTTCGTGTTCAAGTTCAATTGTGTTGATCTTTCTCCCATACTTTGAGCACCTAATACACCAACCATCTCACCTGCATCAACAATTGCATCATTAAAATTACTAATAATCTCATCTTTAATCTTATTTAACTTCTCTTTCGTTAATTTATAATCAACAATACACTTCTTTGGTGATAAATATTCATGTACTGCGATTCTAAATATATATTTATTATTATCTTCCATCATCTTACGAATATTGTTTTGATTATTATTCTTACGCTCACTATCTTTCATACAAAATAATTTTGTGTTTTCAGATGACATAATATCTTCTATTACTTGTATAACATCTTCATATTCTAAATCTGATTTATCTTTACCATCAACATATGTATTAATAATTCTAAAAATATTAATTGGTAACATATATTTATCCATTATGGTAGTATAGTTACCTGTTGATTTAATACTAATTTGTCTTAATTCATCTCTCCATTTTATTAATTTTTTATAATATTCCTCATTTAATTTCTCTTCTTTACTCGATTTTAATTTACCAAATACATATGTTTTTTTAATATCATCATCACTCATATTAATAATATTAATCTTTACTGGCTTTTGTTTAATTTGATCCACATTAGACCCACCATAGAAATATTGGATAATTTGATTATTTGCACTTCGCACTAATCCATCATAACAAATCATCACATCTTCCATACCTTTAATGAATTTTCTCTGAATATAACCAGTATCTGCAGTACGAATAGCAGTATCGATTAGACCATCTCTGCTAGCCATCTGGTGAAAGAAAAATTCCTGAGGTCTTAATCCTTTCATGTACGAACTAGAAATAAATCCACGTGCATGTGGTGTGTCGTTGAACTGGTGATAATGCGGTAATGTTCTATTATTCACTTTCTTTGCAATTCTTTTATTGTTCATGTTTGTCTGTCCAACAATTGTAGAAATACTACCCAACTGTTCTACTTTACCTTTAGCTCCCGAATCAGACATCACATAAAAATTATTACTAGAATCAATAGAATCCATAACTATCTTACCCATATTACCTGCATGTGCTGATAACATAGTTGCCAAGTTATTCTCAAAAATAGTCTCATCTAATAAACCAGGATGATTCTCCTGTTCCGTAATTAAATGTTTTACTTCATTTATTAATTTATTCGTTTTTTCTCGTGTTTTATATAATACTTCATCATCAATAATACAATCTTTAATACCAATTGTAAATCCTTTTAATTGTAACCACGATAGAATTACTTTCTGCAAATTATCAATAAAATCTCTGGTTTTATCACCACCATATTGATCATAAATTGTACCGCTAAATCCATTTGCATCGTTCAATAAATTATCTCCTACTTTACCAGAAATAAACTTACCATTCTCTACTTTAATTTTTGATGTTTGCAAATTAATATTTGGTAATATATAACTCATCAAATCAAATGTACTATATTTATCCTTTTTAGGTATATTCATATTCGCAATATCTAAATTCTTAGTATTCATTAACGTCTTCATAATTCTATTCCATGTTAATGGTTGATCTTTCTCTGTAAATAGATAAGTTCCTAATACACCATCTTGCACTAACCGAATAATCGGTTCTGTGTTTCTCGGTGAAATAATTAAACTTGTCACATTCGCTAACATCGATAATTCTACTACTGATTGAATAGTCTGTGGTACGAATACATTCATTTCATCACCATCAAAATCAGCATTATACGGTTTGCACGCACTTGGATTCATCCTAAAAGTTGTAAATTTATCATTTAATGAAACTTTAACTTTGTGACCCATCATACTTAGTTTGTGCAAACTTGGCTGACGATTGAATAACACATAATCACCGTCAATTAAATGACGTTCAACAATATCACCATATTGAATTTTAATTGGTCTATTTCTATATCTAATATCATATGAAACACCATTTCTTTTAATAATCTTAATAATACCAGGATAAATTTCACGACCATTTTTTACTAATTTTGTTAAATATTCATAATTTTGTGGCGTAACTACTTCAGGAAATGGAATACTCATTGCAATTTTCAACGGAATACCTACTTCATCAATACCAATAGTAGGATCTGATGTAATAACTGCACGACCAGAACCTTCTACGCGCTTACCATTAAGATTTTGACGAATACGACCAGTCTTACCAGAAATTCGTTCAGAAATTGATTTAGTTGGACGACCACCCGTTTTTTGCTGCGATACAGGCAAATTAATATCTTCATTATTATAATATGTCGCTACTTGATATTGTAATTGTCTAATATAATCCTCATTGTATTTCATATCTTCACCAGATGCAGTCTCTTTATCCAATAACTTACGAACTTTAATATTATATTTAATAATATCTGCTAATTTATGCGTTAATGTATCTTCTGCTGGTACTGCAGATAAAAAATCTTTTTTTGCTGGTGGCCGAATTGCAATCGGTGGAATTGGAAAATTAATAATAATCATATCTTCCGGACGCCCTTTTACTGTATCAAATCCCATAATTTGGTAATCTAAATCAGAAACATTCTTTAATATATTATATACTACCTTCGGTTTTAATACTTCAATCACTCTTTTTTTACCTAGAGTATTTCCACCATCTTCTTCTGATACTCCAGATAATTCTGTTTCAGCCTGTAATTGAATACTTCCTGCTGTATTACCAGTTGTAATAATTTTTTTAGTAATAATTGGTACAGGTGATCCACATGCATAATCAGTTCTCTGACAATATTTAATACCAGATGTTAATTTTTTAATTTCTGCAAATCTTACTTTACCATATTTATTACGAATAACTGTATTAATTTCATCAATTGATTTATTTATTAATATTTTTGAACAACGAATACATATGCAACCTAATATATTTTTAACTGTATTTATAAATCCCATATGCCATACTGGTTCCGCTAATTCTGTATGCCCAAAATGTCCCTGACAATTTTTATATTCTAACCCACATGTTGCACATAAAATTAAACTATCAGCTGTGCCTAATCTAGGATCTACTAAACCACCCCTTTTTGGCTCTAATAAATCATACGTTTCAGCAATATTAATACCATATGTATCATTTACTACTGCAGATGCACGTTTGATTTCTTCATTTCCAAATAATGTAAATTCAATCCGATCAATATTTGTAATTTCATCAAACCTTTCTGTCATATTTTATTTACAGATTGTATTTTTAAATAAAATATTAAATAATTGAAATATCAATTTTATCTTAATATATTCAATTATTTAAGTAGCTATATTAACCCCATATAAAAAGACATTTACTATATAATATAACTGATAAATGACTGAATCTAAATCAAAATTAACCAGTGAATCTTATAAATTTAATACACCATGGCATTTATGGTATCATCATGAACTAGATAATTGGAAGACAAGTGGTTATCGTAAAATTTTTACATTTAATACCATTAAAGATTTCTGGGATTTACATGATAATATTGAATACATTGGGGGTATTAATAATCAAAATTTTTTTCTAATGCGTGATGGTGTAAATCCAATTTGGGAAGATCCTAGAAATAGGAATGGTGGTTGTTGGTCTATTAAATTAATGGAAACACATCGTAATTTTACAATTTGGTTAAAATTAGCATTAAAGATGGTATGTGAAAGTATGTTTAAAGATCCTAAACACGATGAATTAAAAATAATTACTGGATTATCGATAAATTTAAGAAATTCAAATACAACAATAATTAAAATTTGGAATTCTGATACTAAATTTAGTTCTATTAAGATGTTAAATGATGATATTACTAAAGATTTTGGATATAATATTATATATAAAAAGAATAATGTGGAGTACTAAAAACTTCGCGTTGCTCGTTTCGCGGCGCTATCCTGGAATGTACCTTTAATTACGGATGTATGAGAAAGTTGAAAAATAAAATAATTATTGATTAGAATAATTATTTTAAAATGGCGTTTGTTGTGTTTAAATACAAGGGAAGAAACACTACTATTTCATATGATACTATAGATAACATTAACTTAGTTGTAAATCATCCATTAATGTTTGATTATTTATCTAATTTTCAATCTGATAAATATATTATACATAATATTAGTATTGATAAACATATTATTATTGATTCTAAAATTAAATTTATTATATTTAATATAATTTGTATTGATAAAAAATCATATAAAACTTTTATTGTTAATGTTGTTTTAAATTCCTAAAAATTGAAAATATTTTGTAATAATTAACTTATATAATTTCAAATATCGTTATCACTAAAATGGTCTATTATGATGTGATAATAGGTCCTAACGACAAACCTATTATTATTACTTGTGATATGGAAGAAAATCTTATTAAAATAACAAATAGTTTTAAATTTAACGATTATTTATCGTCATTTAATTTTAAAACGTATCGTATATTGAAAATTAATATATTAGATTATTTAATTATAGATTCTAATATTTCAAATATAATACTATATATTACTTATTATCATAATAAAACATATAAACAACATATATTTAATACTATATTAAAATAATATGTATAAATATCTGGTATTATTTTTTCTTAAATAATCTTTTTGATTTTTGTGGTACTTGCGTTAATAATGTTTCTATATTATCAGGTTGTTTAAATTCTTCTAATCTTTTAATTTGTGCATCGATGATTTTTGCATATGGACTTTCTTTTTTTAATTCAATACTACCTGTGAATTTTGCTATAGTATTATTTATTGGAGGATTTAATGGATCTGAATTAATTGTTTGTATTGTATATGGTGTCTTTTTATAGATTGGATTTGCATTTACTACATTTGGAACTACTTGTTGTATAAATCCGGGTCTTCCTGAAAATGTACTATCTGATAATGCAGATTGTATTACATTTGATGGCGTAGCTGCTAATATATCTGCTGGTGTTGCATATTTATTTGCTTCTTCTGTCCAAGCAGGATTAATGCTACCAGTTGGTGTATATAATGGTATAGTTAATAATTTATAATCTGGTTCATCTTTGCAATTTACTTTTGCACAATCCATTGCACTTGCTATTCCATTTTTAATTGAATCTGCAGAAGCACCTGGTATTTGTGGTGTTGTCGATCCATCGCTACATGATGGTAAATCTACGCTAAAATTATTTGTCATTGATGGAGTAGCTACATAACCAGGTGCGCTTGTAATAGCAGAAGCACCTATTTTTGTACAACAGCATTTAGGAATTATACCAAAGAAATATTCTGCTGCTTTCTTTTTTGTTCCTAATATAGCTGATGCCGATGGACCTGCTTTATCTAAACATCCTGTAGCACCAGGGCAAGTACATGCTGTATTTACTGCTCCTGAATCACCTGAACATGGTAATACTTTATCGCAAAAATAATGTAATGAAGGCGCATAAGTTGGTGATCTTAATTCTTTCATTAATTCAGTAAAATTAGCTTCATCTTCTGGTGTTGTAGTACCTGACTTTCCTTCACTATTTTTTCCAGTATAGAAAAACATATCTTGTCTTACTATATACCATTTATATAAACCAGATGTCATCCAATCTACTAAAGAATAGCCTTTAGATAATGAACCATATCCTGGAATAACAACACCATTAAAATATGTTGCTTGTCTTCCATAATTTATACCTACTGCCATTAAACCAATAAATAATATTATATATATAATAAATCCTGGTGTTGATCCTATTGTAAAACTATATAAACTATCACTTTTGATTAATTTATTAACAACCTTTTCAAATTTAGCACAATCTTCATTTCCACCCCCTGTCATAGATGTATTATTCTGGAAATTAGTATATATAAAATATAATACTAATAATACTAAAACAAGTATGACACTATTTTTCATAAATTAATTTTTGAAAAAAACTATCGAAAATTAATTTATTAATTACAATCTTAATTATTTTTGTGCAGGAGTATTTATTGGTGGTTTTGATCCAATTGTACCAGGAGGGCAGTTAGAATTATAATAACCAGGTTCATTACAACATGTGCAAGGTGCAAGTATTCTACAGAATGAACTCGCGTATGTTGAATACTGATTTAATCCTGTACATGATCCTACTAATGCATCATACGCTGTTCTATCATCTGGTGTTATAGTTTTATTTTTAATATCTAATGAATTCTGTGCAAATTTATCTAAACCCTTTTTAATATAATCACCGTATCCCAATTTACTTAATTTAGCTACAGATACCGATGAATATATTGCAAATATTATCGCAAATACCATTCCAAAATATAATAAATATCTATATTTATATGTAAATGGAATACACTCTGATGGAATTGGTGGTCCAGAACCACCTAACTGAATTTTAAAATTATCAGGTAAATTTAAATAAAAATATGCTAAACCTAATATTACTACTAATAAAAATATTACTTTATTCGAAAATATTTTTCTATTCATATAATATTTTTTGATATTTTTCTATAAAAATTATATTTATTTTTTATATATACTTTTTACCAAATCAACTAAACTCTTATATTTTATTATAACAAATATCAATATTACTATTAATGCAAAAATCATTATTATATATTTAATATGATCTGAATTTATATATTCAGGTGATTGATCTGTTGTTTGCAAAGATGATGGTGATTTAGATGGTGAGAATGATGGTGATACAGATATAATAGATGGAAAAAATTCATATATCTTTGTTGTTATTATTTCATAATATGAATTATTATTACTATATTTGCTAGTAATATGATTATTATTTTTTTTATCTGTTTTAATATTTAATTTATCTACACTATCTACAATAAATTCAAGATATCTATCTAATAAATTTTTATTATTAATATTATTATATTTCGATTCAACAATATTATTCATAATATACGTAAATATTTATTTTAATTAACTAGAAACAATTGCATTACATATACTCTGCAAATTTTCTTCATTGTAATATTGATTTATAAATCCAATCTTTTCTTGTTTATCCATCATTGCGTATTCATCTAAAAATATTCTTATTTTTTGTTCTCTAGTCAATAATACACCTTGTGCCATTAATCCATTTGCAATTACTAATATCATTATAATAAATCCTAAAATAATACATAACAATCCAGGTCCTGTCATATCTCTATTTAATATTATTTTTTTTGACTTTTTTAACTTTTATTTTATTCTCTTTTAATTGACTAAAATAAGAATATCCTTGTAATAAACAATCCGCTAAATCATCTTTTTTACTAAACCCATTTATAAATTTATTCCATTCTTCATTTATTATACTTTTACAAAACTCTATAGATTTTTTCTTACCTTCTGCATATGATAATTTTTCTGGTTTTACATCTTCTGTTTTATTCTCTTCCTTTGTTTCCGTTTTTTCATTAATTATATATAATGTTGTCTTTCTGCTAGGAGAAATTAATTTTATATTAATAGCTTCTAATGATTTTTCATCTACTACTTTTCGTATTAAAAACCACGCGTATAATGTATCGGCAATCGCTTTCATTTTTGGATTTTTAAATGTTGGCTGATTTTCTATTAATACTACACTAAAACTTTCAAATGTTATTTTATCTAATTTTTCTATTAATTTAAGCTTTAATATCTCCGTTGCATCACTTGTTTTATATATTTCTGGACTTGTATCATGACTATCACATATATATTTATTATTTATTCCATCATCTATATGATATTTTGATTTATTATGACAGTTTTCTATATAACAATAATGTTTAACTCTTATTTTTTTACAATGTTCTTCACAATAATATTTCTGATTATATAAATATAATCCATCATTTTCACAAAAACTACATGGTTCTAATGATAAATTAATTACACCCCATTGTTTTATCGTTACTTGTATTTTATTTGTTTCTTGATTCTTTACATATTCTGATAAATTATACGCTAAATGTTTAATCCCAACATCCCATGATAAAATATTCATATAATAAATATATATATATGAATACCTTATATAAAAATTATTTATGTAACAACATCAAAATAAGAAATCGATGCTTCTGGTAAATTACTATTTTGATAATGTTTTCTACAAACTGCTCTATACAAATCTTCCGCTCCTACTTCAACTATTTTATTATTATTTACTATTTTCTTACTAAATATTGCTTCTGAATAATTATCTCCTGTTTCTTCTTCACATTGTTTGCAAAATGCATTTAAAAATACAATATCATCTACATGCGGTAATAATTTATATATATCACCAAATAATTGCTTTTTAGCACAACCATTCAATCCCGCTACATGCACTTTTTTTGTTTCACACCATTCTACTGTATATTTATATAAATCTTCAAAAAATTGTCCTTCTTCTATCATAATAACATCATAATCTTTTACTTGATCTGCTATCTCTTCTAATTTAACACATGATACACACGGTTCTGAATTACCATTATGGGTTACTATTTTAGATTCTGTTGAATAACGATTATCCATGCTTGGTTTTACAACAAATATCTTTTGTCCTTTTTCCTTATACACTTGAATATAATATAGTAATCTTGTACTCTTACCGGAAAACATGGGACCCGTAATTAATTGTAAATAACCAGCCATTTTATAATAAATATATATATATTATCATTTATATATATCAATTTTATTTGTATATTTTAACTAGTTCATTCCATTTCTCTCTATAAATTTCAACATTTACTTCTTTTCCATCCATAATTGTTAATATTATAGATTTTTTACAATCACTATATCCAAATCTTTGATGTGCTAATCCTAGTTTAAATCCATACCATTTATCTACATTGTGTAATTTTTGCCAATACATATCTGTATGATAACTATGATTTTCTGGTTCTTTTTCTAATAATACTAATGCTTCTTTATAATTTGCTATCAATGTTGGTATATATCTAGTTTTAATTATATATACAGTTTTAGTATATGTTCCTTTAATTCTCATATATTCACAATTTGGTAAATGTTCATATTTACTCCATTCTTCTTTACCTTGTGCTAATAATAATACATCAATATCCATTGGCTTAAAATATTCTAACGCATCTTCTACATTTTTCAATACTGTTTCTGGATTCCTAAATTCAATATCATCTTCTAATATACCAACCCATTCACTTGTTGGATTTTCTTGTAATGCTATTTCTAATGCTAATATATGCGAATATCCACACCCTATATTACCATATTTATTATATATTGCTTCAACTCTTTTTAATTTATTACTTAAAAAATGTGTTTTTCCCCATTCTTCAATTGTTTCTCTATTTCTATCTGTTCTATGTGCTAAATTAATATAATAAAATGTTATATCCATTATATTATAAATCTATAAATTTTTATTTATATCAATAAAATTTGAAATATTTTTTTCATTTATTTATATTACTTTGACTATATAAAGAAGTAACTATATATATATAAAGAATACAAAATGGAATGGATTAATAGTTCTCACATGGGCGAGACAACACTAATACCTCAGATATCTATATCAACTATCACTACAACACTAAAATTAAATTGTACATTTAATTTGGTTGATATATATAAATGTGTTAAATTGGATGCCAATAAAATTATTGGATTTAAGTGTAATGGATGGGTTAAAATTAAACTTGGTGATAATATTGTATATTTACCACCTGCACCTAAAGACAATGATGAATCTGATAAATCTGATATAGAAACAACAAAACCAGTTAAAAAATTATCTTCTCATTATAATGAAATTAAAAGTTATTATAATAATTTAAAAATTAAGAGAAGTCAGTATCGATTTTTTAATCAGGTTACGGCGTATATTAAATTAGGTACTGATAGGTATATTAATGTTAAAATATTTAAGAATGGGTCATTACAAATGACTGGAATTAAGAAAATTAGTGAATGTAATATTATAATTGATAAACTATTAAATGAAATTAAAAATAGTGTTAATAGTAATAGTATTTCTGCGGTACCTGCTACTGGATTACTACTACCAGAATTTATTACTAAAACATATCCAGCAAATACGATAATTAAATTAATTAATAAAGGCGATGAAGATTTAAAAGTATTAACATTTAGTATTCGTATGATTAATAGTAATTGTAAAGTCCCATTTAAAATTAATCGCGATGCATTATTTCAGTTATTAAAGGCGGATAAAATCAAATGCAGATATGATCCTAACAGTCACGCATGTGTTAATATTCGTCATGATATTAATGAAACTGATAACGTATCTATTTTTGTTTTTCAATCTGGAAGTATTATTATTACAGGCGGAAAAACAATTAGTGATATTAATAAAGGATATCATTATATTATGAATATTATATCAAAACATTATGAAACAATTAAAAAGAAAGATTTAGATGAATATATTGATTCGTTAAAAATAAAAAATTCAGATGATGATGAATCAGATGATGAAAATTCATTTAATAATAATATTACAGCTTAGGTCGTTTGATCATTACCAAATTGATTAAAGAAACTATCTATTTCGCTAGATTTAACAACATCTAAATTTTCTTTATACAATACATTATTTATGTAAGGATTATTATACTCCATATCAGGAGGATAATAATTTGGATATGTCGATGGTATGGCAATATTTTTATTTTTAGATACAAATGGTAAGTAACTTGTCGATGGTTTTAATGCATTACCCATAATCATTGAATATGGTAAGTCTTTTAATCCAACTTTACCATTTGTAGATGCATTAGGGGGTTGATATGCATTAACTTTTGTTGGTGGTAATCGTTTTAATAAACTTTGTTTATTATCTCTAAAAAACATATTTCTTTCACCTGAACCTGTTGTTGTTTCACTTACACCACTCGCACTACCTACTATACCCATATAATTATCATTTTGATTTGTTCTATTAGTAGACATTTGTTGATATTGGGACATATTACCCGCTTCATCACCTCCAACAACACCCATGTAATTTGAATTTGTATCAATTCTATTAGTAGCCATTGGATTTGTAACTGATGAGTAATAACCACCGCCACCTGTATGAGATTCCCGAGTACCTGCCATTACTGTACTCATTATTCTATTTGTCGACATTTGTTGATATTGAGATACATCACCGGCATTATTTCCACCACCAACTACACCAGCATAATTGGCTTGTGTATCTATTCTATTAGTGGCCATTTGTTGATATTCTGACATATCACCGGCATTATTTCCACCACCTACAATACCAGTATAATTAGCTTGTGTATTTATTCTATTTGTTGCTACTGCTTGATATTCAGACATATCACCTGCAAAATTTTCACCACCAACTACACCAGCATAATTGGCTTGTGTATTTATTCTATTTGTTGCCTTTGCTTGATATTGTGACATATCACCTGCATGATTTCCACCACCAACAATACCTGTATATTTATCATTGGTACTAGTACGTTGAGTTACAATATTATTATATGATCCCATATCCAAGTTAGGAATATTTGGGCTTGTTATTAGAGATTGTTCTAAACCTGGTAATAATCGTTTGAATGGATTATGTTCTTTACCAAAAGTTTCTTTAGATGCACCATATTCTGAATTTACTGGACCCATTACACCTTGTTGGAATAATTCATCTAAGCCACGGTGACTGTTATCAAAATTCCAATTACCTGGATCTTGTGGTTTTTGTACATCTGCAAAATTTGGTACAACACCATAATCTTGTGATAATGTACCAAATGTAGTTGGTTTTTTATTAACAACTCTACCAATAATTGCACTCTTACCATAACCACTATTACCTTTAGTTACTGGAAATGTTCCAGATATTTGTGGATCATCCGCTCTTCTTAATTCATCAATTGTTCTTGTTGGTGGATTGTATGGATCTTGGAAACCAACTTTACCATCTTCATATGCACCAAGATTTAAACCAGGTGTAACTTTAACATCATCAAATGGTTTGTCATTTCTTCGTTCTTTACCTGAGAAAAATCGATCTTGCACTAAATCTACTTGATTGGGAGTACCACGAGTATATGATGTTAATGAAATTGGTTGATATGCTGTGCTAAATCCTTCTTCAAAATTTTCTGTTATATTAGGTACTTCTCTCTTAGAAAAATAAAATCTCGATGAACCAGTGTAAATATCTAGTGTTTGTTCCATATTTCTTGCACTTTCTTCTGTAATTAATTGCCCTTTGTCCTTAAAAAAAGGTTGCATATTATTATGAATTAATTCATCTTTGTTAAAGATTTTATATGTCATATCATCATCATTTTTATTAAATGGTGTCCAATTATCAGGTAATGTTAATTTTCCATTATTGGATTCTGCTGGTTTTGTTTTAGTAATTGCCATTGGTGAAAATTGTTCATCTAATGTTGTTAATTCATTTGCTGGACCTTCCATTAAATTTTTACTACCTTTATACAAATCTAACATCGAATCACCAATAGTATTTGTCATGTATTTAGTTGATGATAAATATTTATTTTCAGTATCTTTGTCATATACTCTTTTGTTAAATAATGTTGGTATAATATTTTTATTATGAGGATCTTCTGACAATATTTTTTTATGACGTGTAACTGCATCCATTACATCTTGAACTTTGTATTTTTGATCAAATCCATTAACTGTTGTATCATTACCTTCATCATCTTCATTAATTACATCTGGATTATCTTTATTAGGATTATTATTATCATCACATTCATCATCAGTATGATTTTTAAATCTTTCGCTAATATATTTTCCGGCAAGTCCGAATAAACCAATTGCTAATACTTCCATATTATTATTATCTAATAAAAATAATATGATAAATTTATTTTAATGCGACCATATTTCTTAAATCATTCATTGATTTGATTTGTGCATCTTTTACATCATATCTAGAACTTCTTCCAAATCTATTATTATCTGTTGAATCACCTGAACCATAAAATACCCATTCACGAGGATCAATAATAGGATTAAATGTTACATCATACGCTGTTTGACGAAATATTTTATTATCCATATCTAATCTGCTATTTTGTTGATCTAATATATCATTGCATTGGCTAAATTTAGGTGTATATTTACTAGCTTGATCAATTAATCTTTTTCTTTTTTCTTCTAAAGTATTTCCAGATGTGTATTTAGTATCCGACCAATCTCTAGCTAATTGATTTTCTATTTCTGTTCTTGTTACTCTGTCACCTGTATCAAATTCTCCTGAATCATAATTTCTATTTGCACGAGGTCCATTCGCTGAAAAACATTTGGAATCATTTGCAGCTGTATCTTCATTAATTGCATAGTAAGAAGGTCTTACTGTTTGTGTTGTTAATTCTTCTTGAAATAATGCATCGTATTTAGTTCCTGAATATATACCGGACATTTTCTATATAATATAAAAATATAAATAATTTTATAATTAATATTTTTATGTTGCTTTGATCACATACAAGAATTATCCTAGATTATATTTCAAAAGGCTATGCAATAGTTTATTTGAATTGTGTCATGTTTGTTGGTACAATATCTCTGTCATTTAAGCGTGGTACGCTTACCGATTCATAGTCGCATTTATTTTTTCCTGAAGGTGTGCATGCTTGGAATTTTTTAGACGCACATTTAGTACCAGGTAAATTAATTAGTAGTAAATCATTTTCGATTTCTACTCGGCGATCCTTGCTTTTTAATGTGTGAATTAATTGAGCACCTTTGTTTTGACCGCTGCTTAAAGTATTTTCATTATAAGGTAAGTAGATTTCATATAGTTCTGGACTTTTGGTTGATACAGTGTATTGTTGGTATGCGCATTCATCATAGGGGAGTCTATCAAATATTCCTGCCATTTCTTATATATATTATATATATATATTTTTTGAATATATATAATATTTTTGCATTAATCAAATATTTTTAATCTTCGATTTATTAAATAAAATATTATAAGTAATATTATTATTCCACTTAATAATCCTATTATTATATATAAATGTGTTGTATTATCAGCTTTAATATTGCATTCAGATATAATAGAACTTTTAGTTGGATTATTGATATCTGAATTTGATGGTGATATTACGGATGGTACTGGCGCTGGACCTGATATTGGTTCAGATGATATAGCAGGTTCCGGCACTGGTGCAGACGTTGAATTTGATAAAATTTGAGCAGCAGTTGAAATTATATCTAAGCTAGATGGTGTTCCAGATTTTTGATAAGTCCATACAAATATACCATTAGATTGTGTATCTTTTTGTACGTATCTAGCATAGTTTTCAACATCTGATAATTTTATAACATTACCACCCCATGCTTCAGGTGGTACTTCACATCCAATTAATAATGGACCTGAAAAATATGTTCTATATGCATCAAATGCATGGATCGGTGAATATACTGGACTTGCATCATAACTCATAATGTTAATCCAATCTAATTGATTTCCATTTGATTGTAATCCTGTAATACACATTCCTGTATTTGATGATGCTGGTTGAGCATTACTAAAAGCTCCTCTACCATAAGCACCAACTGAAAATCCTGCTAATGAAATTGATTTATTTGGTAATGCACTTCTAAATGCTGATATAATTGGTCCTAACTTATTAGCAGCTACAGCACCTAATGGATCTTCCCAATCTATATCAATACCATCACATCCAAGATCTGTAACTAATGCTGTTATACCTGATGTATTATAATTATCCCAATTATAAGTTGCACCACCTACTGATAACATTACCACTATTCCTTTTTGTTTTAAAATATCAATTGCTCCTTTTATAACAGAAAATTCCGAACTAAATTCTAATCCTGTACCTGTCCATATATTAGATCCTGTTTTATATGTACAATTTGGTTGTACAAAAGATAAATATACAACATTTATAGGTAAATTAATTCTAGCAAGATCTATTGTAGAAGAATTACCTGACCATCCACTACTCCAACTTTGAAAATATACACCTAATGGACGTTTTCCATTTAGTTTAACACTTAAACTATTTGACATAATATAAATTTATATATTATAATCTTTTTAATTATAATCTAAATATTTAAGTAAAATAATAATATCCACCCTTTTTAATAACTACATCTGAATATTTATTTTTATTATTTGATGAATTCATATAAATAAATATAATTCCTATAATAACTGCAATTATAACTATTATAATTATAATCATCATAGTATTATCTGTATTAGGTGTTGCTGTAGATGTTTCACTTGGTTGTGATGCTGTTGTTTTATTTGACACTGAATTTGATACTGGATTTGATGTTGGATTTGATGCTGGATTTGATGCTGCTTCTGTATTTGCTGCTGTTGTTGCAGCTGCTGTATTTGCTGCTGTTGTTGCAGCTGCTGCTGTTGTTGCTGATGTTGCTGCTGATGTGGATGCTGTTGCTGCTGCTGTTGATGCTGCTGCATTTGCTGCTGCTGCTGTTGCTGCTGCTGCTGTTGCTGCTCTTGCTGCTGCATCTGCTGTTGCTCTTGCTGTTGGATCTGTTGATGTTGCTGCCGCTTTTGCTGCTGCATCTGCTGCCGCTTTTGCTGCTGCTGCATCTGCTGCCGCTTTTGCAGCTGCATCTGCTGCCGCTTTTGCTGCTGCTGCTGCTGTTTTTCTTAATGAATAGTTGGACAATACTGATGTAGCAAGTGGATCTGATGTATAACCATCAACACTGATTGATAGTGGAGTAAAAGAAACTGGTATATTTTCCCATGTCAGAGAACTAATTTCACCAGCTAATGGATCATATGATCCATAATATACTTTCCCATCTGCTGTTGTACATATAATTTGATTATTTGATAATGCTATATTTGTTACATTATTTAAATTTGCAATAGGAACCCATTTATTAACACCATTCGTAATAACTCTATATTCACCATAATACATAGTTCCAGTATCTGTTAATATTAACATATTTAGTCTATAACCATCAAGCGCAACTTGTTTAATTGTTGTAACTCCATCTGGTAATGTAATAGGATAAGGATCAAATACTTTATAATCTGACATACATTGTAATCCATTATTAGTATAAATAACACACATTTGATTATTTGAAATTGCAACATACTTTGCTATATCATAAGTTAGAAAAGCACTAATAGTTGGCCAATTAATTACTTCTGATTTTGTCGGTGGTACAATACTAGAATTTAAAATTCTACCATTATCCATTAAGCATACTAAATTATTTGTATATCCATCAAAACTTATTGATTTTATTTTTTGTTGAGCTGTATTACTATTTCCACCCAATATTCTTCTTGTATTTAAATTAGATGATGTATAATTTAAATTATACCCTATATCAGCATTTATATCAACACCATAATATTGATTATTTGAAAAATTTATATTTTGAAACTTACCAGACGCTTGAGTCCAACCATTTAAATTAGTATAGTATATTATATTGTTAGAATCTACACATAATATAGTCGCGTTACTCATAATAATATTATATTATAATATTATTATTAACCCCTTAATTTAAAATTTAAATATCTTGTATCATCACCACCTAAGTATTTAAATGCTGGTAAAGCTGTTAAGTAATATGGTACATCCGCAATTCTTTCAGAATCTTTAACCATAATTCTAAAATCATTGTTGCGTGTTTGCTCTCCTAAATATGTTTTTTCCCAATTATCAGGAACTCCAAAACCTCTACCTATAGTTTTTTGTGGCGGTGACATATACGATGATAAATCTACATTCTTTCTTCTATGTGTTGATTTAAATGTATAAAATTCACCTTTATCTTTTACTCTATCATATTCTTGTATAATACCACGTAATACATCATTATTACCATCATAATATGTATTAGCATTAGAACTAAAATCACTTACATCATTTGAATTTACTTGACCAAAATTTTCTCTAAAATTATTCTTGAATTTAGGCATGTCTGTTTCAACAATTTCCTTTTTTTCTGTTGTTGTAGTACTAAATATTAAATTATTTTCACTACCTGCATTTTGAATATTGTAATTTCTATTTGTGGGCATAAAACCAACTGTTTGTGTCGCACTTTGTAATGGTTCATAGCTGCTTGGGTAAGCACTTCCTTTGCATTGTTTGCAAGAATCATCAGACATTAAATCCATTCTATTATTCCAATCTATATATTTCATTTTCTCTTCTTGACGAGGCATAATATATTAAGACAAGAAAATAGATTATAAATATTAAATAAAAATGGATGATTTTGATAAAATAGAAGATTTTTTTCAAACTATATTTTCAACTGATCCTAAACCATCAAAATCAATTAATTTTCAAATCGATGTTATTGATAATGATACCCCAGTTGAAACTCAATTATCTGATATTTTTGAATTATTATTAAATATGTTGATTTACGGTATTAGATATTTAAATCTATCTTTTGAAACAGATGATGTTTTATTACTTAAAAGATATTTTAATAGTGTTGGTATTGATTTTTCAATTGAAACTGAACCATTTGATACTGAATTGTTTAAAGATTTTAGATATGTTACACGTTATTGTTCAATAGATCCTGTTGTTTTTAGTATGGATTATAGACCATTTTTTATAATGAATATTAATAAATTTCCTAAAACTAAATTAAATGAATGGGTTGCTACTTACCAGTTAGAGTATGAATCATTAATATTTATTAGATTTAATTATATATAATTTAAAACTTGAATAAATTAACCGCAATTTCATACCATTTATACATATCATAATCTAAATAATGAGTAAATAGATGTTCTATTTTTTCCTCTTTTTCTTTATTCACCATACCTAATATCTTAAATATATTAATAATTTTATATATTTCTGATCTAAATACACCTATTATTGTTTCAATTGGCGCATTTAAACTATACTTATTTTCATAACCTCTTAGAGGTAGTCCTTGTACTCTCCGGCGATAATCTGGATGAATTTCTTCTATCACACGGCGGTAATGTTTAAGATAATAATTTCTAATATACTCATCAATTTTAGGAATTTTTCCAATAACTTCAATTAATTCAGCAGATGTATATAATAATATATTATAAAAATTATCTTCTTCATCATAAAATGGTTTAAATTTTGTCATATCTGTTCCACATCCACAATTCATCCCATTAGTAATATCAAATAATACATTCTTTTTATAAGTAACTTTATCATATGCAAATGAATAAAACTTTTTATGTAATTCACTGAGTTCTCTACCAGTAAATTCTTGCACAACTAATTTTGTTTTATTACTTAATGTACTATTATGAACCATTGATTCTAAAAATCCATCCTCATGATATATTTCAATACTATTAATAATTATTTCAATCCTATTATCTTTTGATTTCCATACATGCATACCATATCCATTATTATATACATAACCTTTTTCATCAAAATATACATTCAAATATTCTATACTATTATCAAATTTTGGATCAAAATGCATAATTCTTATACTCTTAAACGTATCTCTAATAATATCATCTACAAATACCGGTATAATTTGATCATTTTTAATATTTAATGGTATAGTTCCTGGTGCAGTTCCAATACCAATATATGTATAATCATACGGATTTTTACGCGTATAATCAATTAATTCTTGAAGAATAAAAGATTTGTGTTCCATTTTTTATTATTATTAAATCTATTAATATATTTATATTTTCAATTTTAATTATTGCAAGAAAAAACTAGGATACGAACAATTTACATTCTCTGCCTTGCACCTATTATCCGATTTAAAATATTTTAATAATTTATTTATATCATTTGGATATCTATCCTCTTCTCTATAAAAATTAAATTGCATTGACTTTCGATCAAATAAATCTGTTTCATTTCTATATAAATTATCATTAAAATACTCTTTTTCTTTATCCGGATTTGATTTCTCCGCTATTAATTGATCATTTTCAAATAATGTATTCGCATACGGATTATCTATTGATTCTATTCTTCTTGGTAATTTTTTTGGTATTTTGGTTGTTAAATATATAAATATTGATATTGTACCAAATACTAATCCTACACCATTACTACCATATAAAAACATTATCAAACTAATATACAAACAAAACATTACTAATCCATCTCTACTCGTTGGATCAAAATTTAATAACTTTTTTTTATCTATATTTTGTAATATATCTAATATATATTCCATTACTTTTGTATTATATTATTTTTATAATACAAAATTTTATTATGCAATTTTCTGGTTTCGTAAGAAATCTTCCAATCCCTTCATTTGTTCATCTGTAATATTACCTGTTGCTCTATCCTTTCCTAATTGTGACATCATTCTCGCTGTAAATCTAGATATTAATTCCTTCACCGATAATGTACTACCATCTTTATACAATTTTGATCTCATTAATTTATTTGTTAGTTCCTGATCTTTATCCTCTCTAATAATTTTACTACCAGCAATCATATCATATAATGATAATTTACCATCTTCAATAAATTCTTGTAATTTATCTTGAGCTTTTTCAATAGCAAAATCTAAAATTGTATCTGTTTTATCATCTTTATCTGTTCTATTATAGTCATCTACTAATTTATTAATAATTTCCATTAAATATGTTTTACCCTTTTCTCCATCACCTTTTACCGCTAGTTTATCAATAATTCCATTAATATCTATTTTATCTAAACCTGTTGATGAAATAATATTCTTAATCTTATCTGGTGTAATATTTTTAATATCTTGTAATTGTGTAACATCTATTTTTGTAAAATCAATTGAATCTAATCCAGCTACTGATAAAAATTCAGTTAATAACGATGAATCAATCTTTGATATTACACTACTAATTCTCTTCATATCAATTGATCCCTTTTTCTTACCTAATCCATCTAATTTATCTAATAATGCATCAACTTGCGCTTGATTTTTAACTTCTTGACTATCCGCAATAATTAAATAAATCATTTGAATTGTTTCCCATACAAAACTAATTAATCCATCATCAATTTTACTTTCAATTAAATTATATAAATTGATTTTATGAAGAAATGATAGTTTGTAATTCTTATGAAATAGTAATTTATCTCGAGCTAATAAATATTTAAATAATTTTTCTTCTTTACTTACTTTTTCATAGAATGTCCATAGTTTCTCTTCATAATTAAATGATTTAATATCTACATCTGTATCAATTAATTTAAATTTATTAAAACTTTCAACAAATTCGACGTATCGTTTTTTTGCAAGTTCAGGAAGCTTATTATTCTGTGTAATTAAAGTATTTGAATTAGACATATTATATGTTAATATAAATAATATATCCTTTAAATTAAGACTTTTATTTTTTACCTCGAATTATTTTTAATACTTTTAATTTTCGTTCTTGTTTTGCTTTATCATCGTCTTCTTCTACTTTCATGGTCATTTCATTACTATCTAATATCAAATTATTCGAAGTTGGACTCTCAAAACTTTTATCAGTTGTTTTATCATCTATAAATGTATATGAATCTGATATCTTTTTAATTTCTTGTATTGGAATACCCATTTTATCATGAGGACTTGGTTCAGTTACTTTTTGTTTTTGTCTAATACTATTTGTTGATATATTAAATAATTGTACTGATTTAATCCAGTTTTTAACACCATCTCTTTCAATAGGCATTGATGTATTAGGTATTAATAATGTTGGTAATTTACAAGTTAATAAACATTTTTTAATAATAGGATTTATTTTAGATTGATCAACCGTCTTTTTATCTACTAAAATAAATGTTGATAGTAAATTACTATTTTTTAATTCTTGTATAATATCATTTGAATATGTATCTAACGAGTCATATAAAAGAAAACGGTTTTCACTCATAATATATTATAATACTTTAATTATTTTATATAATTTTATATTATGACTGAAAATATATTCCAAGCACATTTTAGAATATATAATTCATTAATTTTTATGATATCTTGTTATGATATTGACTATGCTTACACCTATTTAAATAATCTTAATAATAAAACATTTAAAAATTATTTTAAAGTGATCAAATCCGATGATTCAAATATTATTAATGAAGTATATGATAAATCTGATGATAAAATTATAATTTTTGTTACTAAATTACCTACACCTGATATTTATACTTTTGATTTTATTAAAGATGTATTTCATATTCATTTAGCTGTACCAAATTCATTTACTAAAGATACTAAAGATATAGAAACATACAAATCTGATATTCAAAAAATTCCAATTAAAAAATTTATTAATATTAAAACTAAAAATAAAATTTACAATGATGATGTTGAAGATAAATTATTTACATACATGGTTGAATTAATTAATAAAAAATTAAATAATGATGATGATAAATTTCCAAGAATGTCTCAAACTGGTGGTAAAATAATTTTATACGGTGATCGTGAATTAAATTTCGATTAAATCTAATCCCAATTGTTTCCCAATATTCTTAATTGATTTAATTAATGTATCCACACACTCCCCAAATACCTCTTTAATATCTGTCTTACATTTATATCTAATCTGCATATTCCTACTAGATATAATTGGTTGATTATCACCAGCAAATTCTACTTTATCATGAATTTGTAATATATAACCTAAAATACCCCCCATCGTCATATCTTCATTCGGAATATTTAATATTCCCTCTTTTTCTGCACTACCCTCTACTTTCTCATTAATCATATTATTTAAATATTCTAATCGCATAATTAAACATGATAATGCCCTGCGAAATATTTCCTTCTCATCAAATTGCTGCTTTGATTCAAATCCCAAAATAAAATGATTCTCTGATTCTTGAGAATATGCACACGCCGCCACTGGATCATAAATAGCCGGATCCTCAAATTTTTCTTCTAAATTCAATCCTAATTGCGCTTGGCATGTACATTCAAATTCTTGATTGTCATGAAGTTTAACTAACAAAAATTCTTTTTTATACGGAGATTTAACCTCTTTCCCCTGATAATAAAATTTAGCCATCTCTGTTGTTACATCTACTGATTTTCCCGTTTTATTCTTATACGAAATAAACATTGTTAAAAAATTATCTTCTATCTTTTCGCCATCATATAGTTGCAAAAACTGCTTTACCGTATCTTCATCATTTTTAACATACATAATCGGTATATTACTAAACCTTTCACGTATTTGATCATTGTTAATAATACTAGTATTCTTTTTAATTATAATTTTACTAACAGGAAATGCATATGTTGGTACATACGTTTTAATAACTCGACGTAACATATTTGCATAATGAAATGTAATATTCTTTAATTCAATCTTAATAATAGAATTACTATAGTCATTTTTACACTTATTTAATTCTACTATTTTGGCTGAAACTTTGCTAAAATCTTCCATTCTTATTTTATATTATTATATATTTCTTATAATAAAATAAAGTTTTCATTTTTTATTGATATTCTGTATATTCACAAATTGTTACCTCTAATTCTGGATTTGATGTTTTACATGCAATCAAACATGTTGTAGAGTCATCAAGACTATTAATTCTCCTGAGTCTTATATTATCATATTCAATTTCATAATAACCAGATATATGATTTAAGCTAAAATTATCAGATAACATAAAATCTATTAGTTCATTTCTATTAATACCAATTCCCTCTAAAACTGTTAATACATCACTCTTTAATTCAGTTAATTTAATTAATTTAGTTTTGTTAGTTAAGATATCAAGTGCGCTCATTTTTTATTGTTTTTATAATCATAAACAATATAAATATATATATTTTCAATTTTTAAAACCTAATACTACACCCAGAACTTCTCTAGTACCGGATTCGTCCATGCCTTGAACATTTTCTGCTCACTCTCAAATAACCGAATCTCATTACCCAGTTTCCATACATTTGGTGCTTCCATCTTGTATTTTAAAAATTTACGCATCTCATTCAAATCAATTGGCTTATTCTTATGAATACCCTTCATGTTTCCAAGATTAAAAAAGATTAACTGATATTTCTTCTCATCCATAAATAATTTTGTAAATAATTCTTCATTCCTATGTACCATATTGTTATTGTTAAATTTAAAATAGATATCCAGCATTCTCTGTGCTACATACGTAAATACACTCGTCACTAATCCAATTGTCTCTACCGTTGAATCATCATTATATTTAACTTCATCATTATCTTTCACATATTGTGCAAGTAAATCTTTCTGATACAAATCAATATATAACTCTTGTTTTGTTTTATACCCAATTTGATGATGGTAATTAGGGTGCAGTACTTTTGATAGCGTTGTACCATTCACAAATATATATCCCTCCGCTTTTAATGTCTTGTCTTCCAGACACTCTTTAACACCTTCTGCAGAAATTACTTCAGTCTTTTCAATTCCAATATTAACTGTACTAATATCTACTAGCTTGTGCTCTTTATCCCTCACAAATAGTAAAAATAACTTGGCATAATTATCTCCAAATCGTGATTCATATGAAATATTAAATTTATTTTGATTATGCACAAGTTCAATATAATATTGATTTTCTGGATTTAGTAATTTCTCCAACTCTTCTTTGGTTACACTTAGTTTTGCAAGAGCTTCTTCAAACATTTTACCGTGCGATAGCTCAGACCTCTTGCCAAATACATATTGGTGAGTGTTATACATGCTAATATTTCGACGAGTTGTGTAATACCATTTACCATTGTAAGAAAATACACTAATTAAAGTTCCTTCATGACTTTCTGAAAATTTCATCTCAGGAGTAAAAAATTTATCTGCCTCCCCATAAGTTAAATATTCTAAATTAGAATGCGAATAACTCACTAACTTACCTTCATCTAATGTTAAAAATATGCTCCTGCATGCATTATAAACTTCATATTCTGTATGTTCCTGTGATGATTCTGTAAATAGATGCACTAAATTATCTTCCGGATATTTCTTAAAATGAATCCGATGATGATAATTTTTATATTGCATCTTAGAATACACAAATTTAATTAAATTTTCTACAGTGAAAGGAGCCATTTCATCTTTGAGCGCATTGAGGTAAGTAGTAATTACGTCCATTCTTATTTCTTATATATTTATAGTAATATTCCTTTAAAACCTGTCTCTTTCAATTTTACCGTATTTATCTATAATAATATATTCATTCATCTCTCTATATTTATTATGGTATAATTCATCATACTCTTTTATTATTTGTTTTTTATTCTTCTTCAATGCTTTTTCAATATAACTTGTATATCTTAATAATATCTCTATTATTTTTGTAGATTTCTTTTTTATTAAATAATTAACCAATTCTTTCTGATTTACATCTGGATTCATAATTCTTAAATGTAAATATATTAAACAATATGTTACACACATACCATTATATGCATCTGCTATACTTTGTAATCCAAATGGTGGTGATAATTTAGTAGGAGGAAGATATTTATAATTACTTAAACCAATATATTTTAACACTTGATTTATTTTTTTATTAATATCTGTATCTGAATAACCGTGATCATAATTATTAAATTTACCTTGTGGTTCAAATCTTTCTATTGTTTTATTAAATAAATCAATAATAATCATATTTGCATGACTTAATTCATTCCAATTAATAACAAAATTAAAATATATAAATCTTTTATTATCTTGACATCGTTGAATTGTATTAATTATTTCATTGGGTATCACTAATTTATTATCTATCGGATAATATACTATTCCATTTCTTATTATATATCTGTCATATTTGATAACTGTATCAGGAATACATACTACTTCTCTAAATTTAATATCTTTGATTAATATTTTTATAAAATTATTGATGTTTTCCCAATGTTGATAACCATAATTAATTTTATCTGGTTTTGCTAAATATCCAACACTATATTCATTATCTAAAAAATTATCAATTGTAACAAATGAGTCTAAATTATTAGATGCACGTCTTAATCTGCTAATTTTATCACTATATCTATTAATCAAACTTTGTTTAGCTATTCTATATGATTGATAATTATTTTCCATATAATTATAATTTATTTTTGTTTGGATATTATTTATTTTTCATTATTGATATTATAGAGAATATATTATGTTTATAAATGAAATAGATAAATTCTTAGATTCACAATTTAATATTGTGAAAACATATCTAACCAAAAACAAATATAAAAAAAAGGTAAAAGATTCTGGTTACTTCCTTGACTATTATCAAACTATTACCAATTCTATTTCCTATAATAATATATTTAAAAATATTAAAAATGATAAAAATAAAACTAAAGTTAGAAATATCATTGAAAAATATATATTATTTTATTTATTATTATCTTTAGCAATAACCGAAGACAATTTAATTGATGATGATGAAAAAGCATTTGTTGAAAAATTATTTAATATATCTAATAATTTACCTATTATTGATAGTGTAGTTGTAGGTGATTTATTAGAAGTTTATCAATCATATTATATTTGTATAACATTATTAAAATTCTTAAAAGAAAAAAAAGATCTGGCTAATTATTCAAAAGATTCTAAAAACAATGAACTTCTTATTATATTTAACGATATTGGATTAGATAACGTTAATAAATTTTTTGATTTAAAAAATAATGGATTACATAATATTCTAATTACTTTACTTATTCGTAAAATATATATTAAAACAGATAAATTAGATATAACTAGAATATATGAAGAAAATGAATTAGATGATGCTGATTATAAATACATTGATATTGTTGAAGCTAGAATTCAAGAACTTGATTTTGCTTCTATGGAAATGTTATTTGATTCTGATAGTAGAAAAATTGGATTACCTGAAGATTATTATAATTTAATTCAAGATTACAAACTTATTACTTTAGGTGATATTGAAGATAATTTAAATCCCGAATTTGCAATTCAATCTAATTTAGTCTCCAATGATAGAAAAATTAGTTATCTTTTCCATAAAAAATTATTAATTCCTATTACCGATGAAATATTACGTTATCATGTAAATGATGAAAAATATATAACACAAGAAACACCTACTAAAGAAAGAAGCAATAGTAAAAATTTTGACACCAAATTAAATTATATTGTAAATAAAATTAATTCAGTTACTGAAGATCCTAGAAGTCCTAAAACAAAAAAATTATATTATTATCCTTATTTTTATCGTCAAGCAATTCCCTATAATGATATAGAAGAAATGAAAATATTAAAAAAATTTACAGATATTGGTCGTGTTAATGCTGAAAATGTTGCAAGTTTTACTGATTTATTATCTTTTAGAGTATATAATTACATTAATTATAATAAATTTGCTCATTTTGGTTTCTATCATAAACATAATTATACAACAGATGCACTTAGATACACAAATTTTAGATTTAGAAAAAATGAGACACTAAAAAAGAAAAATTCAAATATGGATTGGAGAATTATAACTCATGATAATTTTAGAATTAATAATCAACATGATTTTAATAGTGCAATTGTTGGTATCGCATTTCCTACATACATTAACTTTATGCCTTATGATATACGTTGTTTAAAAATTAATAAAGCAATTAATGTAAGAAGATTTAATTCTAATGGTTATAAAATTTCAGAAGATTTACTATCAAAATTAATTAATGAGAATAAAAAATTTAATAAAACACCATTCTGGATTTTTGATGCATCTACTGATAAGTTTATTCAAGACACATACGAAGATATTAATGATTCTAATCAAGAAATATTCTTTAAAAAATTAACTGCAAAATTATACGATACTATTGAAGAACTAACTCTAAACCGTATCTTATCTGAATATGAAAAATATTCACCATTAACTTTATACCAATCAAATCAAATTTTTAAAATTATTACTAAACGATTAGTTCCAATACCACAATTTTCTAATAAAATTGCAGATATCAATTATGCTAGATACTATACATATTTACCACAAAGATTAAATACCGATGATATTAAAGATTTTACATTTTCTACTAAAAAATTAATTACATTACCTGTTTATCAAAAACCAAAATCACTAGCAGTAACTGTTATTGATATTAATAAAAATATTAAAACAAAAGAAAATATTTTAGATGTTGCAACATGCCAACATGTTATCACATTAAATGAAATTAAAAAATATCGTGAAAGAGATCCAACATTATTTTCTAAAAAATTAATTGAATTCTTTAAACAATACGTTGTCGATAAAGTTAATAGTAATTATATTTGTGTCAGCTGTTCAGAATTTATTGATATCGATAAATATGTTTCTGAATTTGGTGATCTAATTAAAATTAATGCTGAATCTCGTGTTCCATTAGAAGAACAAAAACGATATGAAAAATTTGCTAAAGCTATCCATTCTTTAGATAAAATCATTGAACGTATGGGATCTATATTTAATTTAAGTGAATATATGGGAAATAATCCACCTGCCATTATTAAACGACGTGAAACTATTAGACAATTATTAGATATATTATTATCTTCACAAGATTTACGTTCTAAAGACTCATCTAATTTTGATAATACTATTAAACTATTAGAGGAAATATCCGGTGCTAAATATAGTGAATACTTTGCATTTCCAGTTGAAAACGATATCTTTGTATATTCTAGTAGAGATACTGATAAATATAAAAAAGCTAAATACAATACTATCTTAACTCATATTGCATGTTTAATGATATTAGATATTAGTAGTGCTAGTATTATTTATTTTAATACTGATAAATTAATTAATATTAATATTTTTGATAAATTTGGTCTCGGTACTTTAGATAATCTTAAATTACGTATTAATCTTGGTAATGATTTAGTTCATTTAGGTAATTATTATTTATTAAGTTACGTTATTTATTATATGGCATCAATGATGATTCGTTATAAAATATATGAAATTGAAAATCCTGAAGTAGATGTTAAAAAAAGTATTCCACCACTAGATCGATTAAGAATTATGCATACTATAGTTCATGTATTATCAATTATTATTAATAGAAGAATAAATACTACTGATTATTTGTATGAAATTTTAGCTAATAATTATTTTATTAAACTTATGACTGTTTTTAATCCAGAAACTTCTGCAAATTCAGTAGAAAATATTAAATATTTTGGTCAAAAGAAATTAGATAATACAATTGGTAAAAAATTAAATACTGTAAAACAATATTATCATCAAATTAATGGTCAATTACAACCAATTAAACAATACAATACAAGATTTGTTCCACTAAGATTTAAATTTGGATATTTTCCTAAAAAAATAATAAAAGATAATTTTGTTATTAATAAAAATGAAATGGATGAATTGGTCAAAAATAACTTGTTAAAAATGTACAAACGAGAAACATCACTACTAAAATTAAATATTGATGTTAATAAATTAGAAAATTATACATTATCTCAAGTATTAGAAGTTAGACAAAAATATATTAATCAAGTTATTGAAACTATTGATAAACAACGTAAAGAATTATTAAAATCTAAACAAAAACAAATCAAATTAGAAAATAAATATATTAAAATATCTGAATATTTAAATGAAAACTTGGTACCTTTTGATGAATTAGTTAATATTTTTATTGATAAATTAGAAAAATATGTTGGTAACGATAATACTATTTTTAAAGAAGATTTCTATTTACGTAAATCTGTATTTATAATTAATCATGATGTTAATGGATCTTTAATTAAACCAATTAAAATAGATAAGATTACTATTAAATATAATGATACTATAACTAAAAAAGATGTAATTATATACAGAGAAAAAAATATTGAACGATATTATGATATTTATAATTTAGCATATTTAGGATACAAAGAATCATCTGGAAATTTTATTGAAATCAAAAACAATCAATTTTTAATTATTAAACATTCACTATTAGATAAAATTAAATATATTGGATTATATAATAAATACATCAATATATTACCAATTGAAAAACAAGCTATTTATAAATTTAAATTTAGAGGTGATATGATATATGATAATATGGAATTAGTTAATAATATAATTGTAAATAAAATTAATCAAGATAAAATATTAATAGAAAAATTTCAAAGAATTATATTTTCTATTCGAAATAAGAAAGAAATTGACCCTAAAAAATTAGGTATAACTAAAGAAGAATTATTAATTAATGAATTTTTACCTAGATTAAGTAACTTGAAAGTATTAAATAATGAATTTGTATTATTTTTACAAAACTGGAAAAATGTATGTTTTGGTTTTACTGTTAAACCATTAGACAAAATAAATATTAAAGATGATTTTATTGATTCTGATGCTATAATAACAAATAATAATTATAATGTATTAATAAGATATTTAATTATGCAATTAATTAATTTATTAGAAATGAATACAGATAAAACAAATATTAATTTAGCTAGTTTAATTGCTATGATATTTGATAATATATGGGAAGAATATGAAATTAAAAATAATTCAGAAATTAATAAATTTTTATTATTATTATATACCGGCGTCGAAGATTATTTAATTACATTATCTGGTGTTGATTCAGTTTCAACTGTTACAGAACAACCAATGAGTGCAGAAGAATTATCTAAATTAACAGATGAAGAACGAGAAAAAATAACAAATGAATTAGAAGATGATAAAGAACGAGAAGATGCAATTGATGCTGAACCTACTGATGCAGAAGATTTAGATTTAGGTGAGCAAGAGATACATATGGATGATAGAGAAATAGATTAAACTTCTAATGGTTATTTTCTAATAAAAATAAATAAAATATGATTTAAACAAATAAATTAAATCATATCATATAAAATGACCGATACACCAGTTAAAGATTACTTGTATGAAGACCCACAAGTACCTAATCAAAAATTTGTATGCATCAGCATTCTAACACCAAAAAATTTTAAAGAACCTACAACCATGAGCACTATCAAAGTTCGTGGTTGTTATGATTCTTTTGAGGAAGCGTCTAAAAGAGGTGAATTTCTACGCAATATTGATCCCCATATTAATGTTTATGTAGGTGAAGTTGGTAAATGGCTACCATTTGATGATGATCCAGAGAAGGCCAAACAACAAGAATATCAAAATAAGCAACTTAATAACATGATGAAGGGATATCTAGAGAACCAAGAGAAAGCCAAAGAACATCATGAACAACGCAAAAACGAAATGATTCTTAGAACATTAAAAGAAAATGAACAAAAAGAGGAGCGACGCAAGAAGAGAGATGAGCGACGAAAAGCCGGTGAGAAAGTAGATGACGATGCAGAAGAATCTGCTTTCCTAAAAGCGGATATGGAGCGAAATCAAAATAGAGTGGAAGTGGAATCGAAGAAGCAAGAATTTGTGGAGAAAGAAAATGATATTAAAGAGAAAGAAACTGAAGTGAAAGAGGATAAAGAACATTTACAAAAGACACAAGAGGAGTATAACAAATACAAGAATAAGACAGAGAAGATTCAAAAGGAATTAGATGAAGCTCGTAGAGTCTATCAATCCATGTTAGATGCAGGTCTTAAGAAAGATGGGAAGAATATGATTGTTAATGAATAAAAATTGAAATTTTAATTTATATATACAATATTAATAATTTGTATATATCATGTCAGGTTATAGCATAAATGATTGCATTATAATTCAAGTAATGCATGATAATTATGATCGCATTAAGGAAATTATTAAAGAAGATCCTACAAAAGTTAATTGTGTTGATTATGCAGGCTATACCCCATTATACTATGCACATACATACGAAATTGCTAAATTATTAATTGATAATGGTGCTGATGTTAATGTAGTATTTAATGATAGGTCTAAAAATACTCTGCTTCATAAATGCACTAGTCCAGAAGTATATGAATTATTAATTAAGAGTGGTGCAAACATTAATGCATTAAATGATGGTTATTACAAAGAAACGCCATTAGAATATATTGTTACAAAAATTAATTCTGTTAATTATTGTAATAGTTTAAAATTAGTTAAACTATTAATTTTGTATGGTGTAAATATAGATATTATAATTGACCATGAAAAAATGATTCAATATATTAATAAAAAATCTAGCTATGATGATCCTGATTATAGTATCATGAAAGAAATAATGGTATTAATGTTGTCTATAAAACCAGATATTGCTAGTTATGAAATACAATTATATGATGGTCCTATGATATTTGTAGATTATCTAAAAATAAAATATAATATTACTGCAGATGATTTTACAGCAGATTATGTTAAAAAATTTGCATGTCAAAGACGTTTTCATGCTCTTGTAGCAAGAGCAATATTCAGAAAGAAATTACTTGAATAATTATTTTATATTAATAATATATGATTAGTCACATATTATTAATAATTGGAGTTGTTTTAATTAGTGTTGGTTTTGCACGTATGTACTACACTAAAGATAATTCACAAATAATTTATCGTTATATACCACGAACATTTGTTGAAGATCAAGAAAATCCACCACCATTAAGTGATTTATTTGGGACAATGTTTTATGGTATTGAACCAAGAGAAGGTACTTTCTATGAAGAAAAGATTAGATCTTTAAGAAATCTCAAATAAAAAATTGAAATTCTATCTAAAGCAACGAATCATAATTTTTTATAAAATAAAAAATTGAAAAAAATATTACATGTAATAGATATAAGAATTCTAATACTGTTGATAAGATGTCCGTTTCAATTCCTGAACAATCTATATTAATAAATGAAGCAATTACTAATTATGACGTTAATTTGGCTATTACACTAATTAAGGAAAGTAGTGATGTTACCGGGGTTGATCTTGGTATCGTTATATCCAACCTCGATCGAACCAATCTTTACCTTGAACAAGAATACGTACTTTCAGACCCAGAAAAATTAGAAAAATGCAATATACAAAAATCTAAATTAACTGAAATTCTCATGCTACTGCTAGAGAAAAAAGTAACGCTTGGAGGTCTCTTATTTGGTATTAAAGATGTATCTATTGCTAAGCTATTAATTGAGCATGGTGCAGATGTGAATGAAGTTTTGCATGGTAACAAGCCGATTCACTGCACTAATTCATTAGAGATAATTAAATTATTTATTGAACATGGTGCAAATGTTAATGATATAAATCGATGGGGTGAAAGACTTATTGACGGTACTACTTCTCTGAATATGATTAAACTGTTGGTTGAAAATAGTTCAGAAGTTAATAAATGTTTTGTAAAAAATATTGCGGATTTTATTAAATATATATATGAACATGGTCAATACGTAGATTATGGAAGTACGGCAGTGAATAATGATTTGGGTGGATTTATGCACACCAAAAACACATCTGGGTTTGTTCGTCAGCATTTTAAAATATGTAAATTCTTACTGAATAATGGTGCGAATCCAGATGTTACTATTAATGATATGAAGCTAATTGAATATTTGCACGAGAATACACGTGTATTGTATAGAGATTTTGATTTTAGATCGCTAGTTAAAGATTTGCTGGAAATAATTTTTAATAAATATCCAGATATTGGTAATTATTATAGTAGCAGAAAGTATTGTAAAAAAATTGGCGATGCTTATGTAGATACATATTATGGTGATTATTTGAAAAAGATATATAAGATTAGTGCAACAGTCGAAGAACCAGTTGTGTGTTCTGGTGGTGGTAAGGCTTAAATCTAATGTGTCTTTACTTTACTCACAATAATATTTGTTCTTTTT
>Ga0209499_1000180_pt1 | contig 46702 bp, 36 predicted proteins | sample C_130208_EF_Meta_FD_187306 | JGI IMG/M metagenome (GOLD analysis project Ga0209499, IMG submission 187306) | Freshwater microbial communities from Lake Croche, Canada to study carbon cycling - C_130208_EF_MetaG (SPAdes) (version 2) | ecosystem: Environmental > Aquatic > Freshwater > Lake...
ATGTTGATGTTACTCATATTGTTTTTTTCTATTTACTTGGAATCTAAATTAAATTTTTCTTTCGAATTAATAACCAAACAACAATTGGAGCGCCTATTATAGAAGTAATAGCATTAATTGGTAACGTAAAATCCAATCCCGGCAATTGCGAAATTGTATCACAAAATAGCATCAAAATTCCACCAATTACAATCGTACTCCAAAATAATATTTTATGATTACTGGTTTGAAAAAGTAATTTTGATAAATGAGGAACAGCTAAACCCACAAATGCAATTGGACCTACAAATGCAGTAATACTACCTGCTAAAATACTTGTTGCAAATACTATAGTATATCTGGATTTTTTGAGGTTCAAACCCATGCTTTTAGCGTAATTTTCTCCAAGTAATAAAGCGTCTAATGATTTGATTGAAAATAAACTTAATGCTAATCCAATTAATATAGTTATTGTTAGAATCAGAAGGTTTTGCCACGATAAATTACCTAAACTTCCCATACTCCAAAAAGTGAATCTTTGCAATTGATCGGCCGAACTGAAATAAGTTAAAACCGAAACTATAGCACCTGTAAAACTGCTGAACATCAATCCGACAATTAAAAGGGTTGCTGTGTCTCGAATTCGTTGGGAAACTAACAAAACCAATAGCATTACCAGAAAACTTCCGAAACAAGATGCTAAAATAATTCCATAAGAAGACAGTATTATTTCAGACAAAAAAGCAGGCAATACAACAGAACCTAATATCACAAAGGCAACGCCTAAACTCGAACCTGAACTCAACCCCAGCACATAGGGACCTGCCAAAGGATTTCGAAATAAGGTTTGCATTAATAAACCCGCCGTGGACAATCCTACTCCTACTAAAATAGCGGTTATTGCTTTGGGTAATCTAAAATTAAAAATAATATACTCCCAGGTGTCTTTACTTGCAGTAGAACCCAATAAACTTTTAATGACTTCTCTAAAAGGAATAGCAACTTGTCCTAAACTAATGTTTAATATCAATGTCAATACTAAAATCAGGGACAAAATTGTAAAAAGAATAGTATTTCGTTTGTAAGTTTTCAATTTATTTTAATTTTTCAAAGAAGTACGGTTGGTATCCATGCAACAACTCTGGATGCAAAATTTTAACAATATCTTTCAATACAATGTCGGGTCTATTTGGTCCTAACTCATAATACAAAACACCACCTGTTTTTCCTTTTCTTCCTGCAAACGAATATACCTTTTTATTTTGAAATGATTTAAATTGTTCATAATGTGGATTGGCATTTAGCATTTCGTGTAAGGAAACAAATTGCCCTGAGGTAATCCAGAAATCGGCGTTTATTGCTTTTTCTAAAACAGTTTCAAACGAAAGAGCAAGACTACCCGTTCCTTTTGTTCCATCCCACAAGTAATTTCCATTAGCTTGTTTTAATAATTGGCACCCCCAACTCGTTCCTTGTGGTAAATACCATTTGTCTTCAAATTGGTCTCCAGCTAAAATAGTTGGATGGTTGGTGGCATATTTAGCAATTTCTACAGTTGTTAAATAGTCATTTTCGATTTTAGAAAAGATTTCATTGGCTTTAGATTGTTTGCCATATAATGCTCCGAAGAACTTAATCCATTCTGCTTTCCCTAAGGGTGTTTGTTCGTTCCAGTCGCCATTTAACAAGACTTTTAATCCGTTTTTTTGAAGATTATCTAATGTTAAATTGTGATTATCCAAGCCATACCCAATGATAACTTCGGGTTGTAAATCGATTAAAATTTCAGTGTTTAAAGATTGATTGGTACCCAATTCTTTTACTTTTTTAGCATCAATTAAAGCACGAACTTTTTTGGAAGATATATAATTTAGGTTTGGAAAACCTACCAAAGTTTTTTCAACACCTAACATTTCTAACGATGGAATATGGGTGGTTGAAGTGACTACAATTGTTTTTATTGGGATGTTGATTGTTGTAAATTGTTTTAAATTTTCAGGTAAAATTCCATTTTTATCTTTCAAAACGTAAGTGAACGTTTTCCCTGCATTAGGCCATGGATTGGTTACTTTTACAATTGAATAACCTTCGTGATTAATAATTGAAAATCCTTTGGCATATTTTACTTCGTTTTTAGAAACCTTTACTTTTTTAATACTAGTTTCATTTTTGCATTGTGTAAAAGTAAAAACCAATAGAATAAATAATAAGGATTTCAAAAAGTGTGACATAAAACTATTTTTTTTTTGCAAAAGTAGAATAATGTTTCTATAAATGAGTTAACGAATCATAAATTCAACTACATTTACAACCGTATTTCGGTTGTGACTTTGATTTTTCAGAGGAACATTAAAAGGGAATTAGGTTAAAATCCTAAGCTGTACCCGCAACTGTATGCTAGAAAGCTTGTTGTTAACTACAAAGTCACTTTTCGTCACGGCGAATGGGAAGGCCAACAACAAGACGCAAGCCAGGAGACCTGCCATTTACATTGAGCATCAAACTTTCGGGACAAAAGGTTTGGGTATGGGTAATTCTGTGCTTTTCTCCCATTATTATTAAATTAGTAGTAACTAAAAAATGAACAAAAATTTCATTCGTTTCAGTGCTTTTCTAGCATTGGTAACAGCTTGTGGCTATGCCCAAGAAAAAGATTCAACATCAGTGAATCATTTGCAAGAAGTGGTAATTTCAGACACCAAATTTGCTCAAAACAAAGAAAAATCGGGGAAGGTAATCACTAAAATTTCAGCTGATGAACTCCAAAAAAAATCAGGACAATCGTTGGCCAGTATTCTAAGTTCGGTTCCGGGTGTTGAGATTAACGGAAATCAATCGGCTAATGGGAAAAATCTAGGTTACTATATTCGCGGTGGAAAAAACCAACAAGTTTTAATTTTAATCGACGGCAATCCAGTTACGGATGCTTCTGGAATTAGTTTTGAATATGATTTACGTTTGCTTCCAGTGGATCAAGTGGAAAGTATCGAAATCATGAAAGGTGCTGCCAGTTCGCTCTATGGTTCGGGTGCCGCAACGGCAGTGATTAATATTACATTAAAAAAATCGAGTTATAAACCACTTCAAGCCATTGCGTATTCGAATATTGGTTCTAACAATACAGCGAACAATCATAAATATAACGGACAAGATTTTAATCAAGGAATTTCATTAAATGGAACAATTAAAAAAGTAAGTTATTTAGCGTCGCTCAATAGCACCGAGACCAATGGAATGTCTCAAATAGCGGAGCCAGATGCAAACTCTAATTATGACAAAGACCGATTTTCAAGAATCAATTATATGACGAAAATCGGAATTAAAGCGACTCAAAAATTGGCAATGGATTTTTTTGGGAATTATGATAAAGTGAATACCGATTACGATTTTCAATATGACAATACAGGTTTAAACGATACCAATTTGAATCATTCTAAAACAGAGCAATTTCGATTTGGATTTTCACCCAAATACGTTTATAAGAAAGGGGAATTTCGTTTGAATTCAAGTTTAAGTAAAATCCAACGCTTGTATCAAGAATACAATTCTATTAGCATCGATTATTCTATGTATGAAGCCAGAAGTATTAATGTGGATGCTTTCAATAAATATACTTTTAGCCGTCAATTTTACTTGATAATTGGTGCAAATTATCAGTTTCACGACATGAGAAGCGACACTCCTTATAGTAAAATTGCCAAAGATTCTACCAAACTTAACATGATTGACCCTTATATTACAGGAGTTTTTATTTCAAACTTTGGATTGAATATTAATGCCGGAGCGCGATTGAACATTCATAGTCAGTATGGAAATCAATTGGTATATAACGTGAATCCGTCTTTTAATTTTGGAAAAGAAATTCCCTTGAAGGTATTGGGTTCTATTAGTACGGCTTTTATTACTCCGAGTTTATACCAATTGTATTCAGAATACGGAATGGCATCATTAACTCCTGAAAAAAACACGACCATTGAAACAGGTTTTGAAGCTACACTATTGAATAAAAAACTGACTTTTAATGTGGTTGGATTTTACCGGGAACAAAACAATTACATTGGATTTGATGCGACCTATCATTATGCTAATATTGAAGGATTGAATAAAGCAAAAGGAATGGAAACTAGTTTTAATTATTCCATAAATAATAGCATCAATTTTAATGCAAATTATACTTTTACCCAAGTTGATGAGGCATTAAATCGTTTAATTCCAAAGCATAAAGTGAATGCTTCAATTGATTTTTCGGCGTCTAAAAGATTATTTTTAAATGCTGCTTATCAATATGTTGATACTCGACAAGAATCTTTTTTTGATGGGAATACTTATGCTATTGATACTGTAAAATTAAGTTCATATCAATTATTAAATACTATGATAAAATATGAATTAGTAAAAAATCGCTTATCCATTTTCGGAACTGTAACAAATATTTTGAATGAAGATTTTATAGAAAACATTGGTTATTCTACACGAGGAAGAAATTTCAAATTGGGAATACATATTAAACTTTAAACTTTTTATTATAGAAAAAAGAATATAGTGGCTTTTGTTTGATTACTTTTGAATAAGAAAAAACTAGTATTCTTTATAGGAACTATTTAAAACAGATGAATTTTCAAAAAAACCCATAGAGATGATGCATTTTAATAGAATTTTAATTGTCGGATTAGTACTACTATCTAATTCCCTTTTTGCACAATCAGTCTTCGATAAATTTGACAATCAGGACGATATTTCAACTATAATTGTAAACAAAAAAATGTTTTCCATGTTGAGTAAAGTTGATGCTAAAGATAAAGAAACACAGCAATATCTTAAGCTAATAAAGAAGTTAGATGATTTAAAAGTTTTTGTCACATCAAGCGAAAAAAAATCAGCGGAAATGAAAGCAACTGCAGAGATATTTGCCAAAACAGCTGGATTAGAAGAATTAATGCAAATTAATGAAAAGGGTAAAAGTGTAAAAATTTATCTAAAATCGGGTTCAACCGATTCAAACGTAAAAGAACTTTTAATGTTTATTGACGGTTCTGGAAAGGAAGAATCTGTATTGATGTCTTTGAATGGAGACTTTGATCTAGAGGAACTTTCAACTTTGACCGATAAAATGAATTTACCCGGAGGAACAGAACTGAAAAAAGTAAGTAAGAAATAAGTTTACTACTTTTGATGAAAATTAAACGATTTCGATGTATAAATCAAAAGAAAATTTTGAAATTCAAAAAAGACTAACAATAATCATTGTAGTTCTGTTTTTAATCAAATTAGCGGCTTGGTTTTATACTAATTCGGTGGCTATCTTAACAGATACTTTAGAATACACCATCAATGTAATTAGCGGATTTATTGGACTTTATAGTTTACATTTATCGTCGCTCCCAAAAGACAAAAACCATCCTTACGGACATGGAAAAGTCGAATTTCTTTCGGCAACTATTGAAGGGACTTTAATGATTGTTTCCAGTTTTGTAATCATCTATGAAGCTATCAACAATTTAAAGCATCCACACGAATTAAAACAACTTGATTACGGAATGTATTTAGTTGCACTAACAGGTATTATCAATTATGTTGTAGGTCATTTTTCTATCAAAAACGGGAATAAAAATAACTCGTTAGCTCTTATTGCTACCGGAAAACACATGCAATCGGACACGTATGCAACTATAGGAATTGTTATAGGTTTAATACTGATATACTATACTCATTACAATTGGATTGATAGTGCCGTTGCCTTTTTGTTTGCTATAATTATTATCGTTTCTGGATATAAAATTTTGCGAACTTCCATTGCTGGAATTATGGACGAAGCTGATGATGAATTACTACAAAAAATGGTGATGTATTGCCAAAATCACCGTCGTGAGAATTGGATTGACTTACACAATCTTCGTTTCATAAAATATGGCGGAACCCTTCATTTAGATTGTCATCTAACAATTCCCTGGTATTTCAATATTCACGAAGGGCATAAAGAAGTGGATGAATTGGAAAAAATTGTGAAAAATAATTTTGGAGATAGCGTTGAGTTGATGGTTCATACCGATGGATGCTTGGATTTTTCATGTAAAATATGCAGCAAAAAAGAATGTCCAAAGCGAAAATACGAGTTAGTTAATACTATTAATTGGACTATTGAGAACATTTCATTAGACCACAAACATAGTATAGACTAAAACCTAATAAGTTTTTAATAAAAATAAATTATGGAACCAAAACTAGACCTGAAACTTGCTGTATTAATTGATGCTGACAATGTTCCGTATGCAAATGTGAAAGAAATGTTTGAAGAAATTGCCAAATACGGAACACCCACTTTTAAACGGATTTATGCCGATTGGACCAAGCCAACAGTTTCGGGTTGGAAAAACGTTCTACTAGAAAACGCTATCACACCTATTCAACAATATAGTTATTCAACTGGAAAAAATGCCAGTGATAGTGCACTTATTATTGATGCTATGGATATACTATATACCGGGAAGGTAGATGGATTTTGTATTGTTTCTAGCGATTCCGATTTTACCAGATTGGCAACACGACTTCGTGAAGCGGGTATGAAAGTAATTGGTATTGGCGAAAAAAAAACACTTACACCATTCATAACAGCTTGTGATAAATTTATTTATATAGAAATTTTAAAGAAACCCAATTTAGAAGTGTCAACTAGTAGTTCTAACAAACTAACATCTAAAAATATAAAAACCCAAACCAATAATGCAATTAGTAAAATTGACCCAAAAATAATTACCCTTTTTGCAGATAGTATAGACGATTTAGAGGACGAAAACGGATGGGCATTCTTGGGAGAATTAGGGAATTTAGTACTCAAAAAGAAACCCGATTTTGATCCAAGAAACTACGGGTTTTCAAAAATGTTAGCTTTTATTGAAAGTATGAATAAATTTGAAATAGATAAACGAGATAGTGGTAAAAACAATATAAAACACATTTATGTAAGAAGAAAATAAGGCACAAATTGCTTATAAATATTTTCAAACTAGCAACAGCTATTCTTTTACCAACTTTTCAGTTTTTATACCAAATTCATTATAAACTTTAACAAAATAAATACCAGAAGATAGAATTGAAATATCCATTGAAGTTTCGTTTGAATTAACTTCTGTAGCTATTAATTGTTTTCCGGAAACATCTAATATTTCAATATAATCTATATTTTTCATTGAGCTAATTGTTAAAAGATGATTAGTTGGATTTGGAAAAATCATAACCATTGAGTTGTCGTTATTAACTTCATTTACAGCTAATGATGTTGTGCTTGCCTCCCAACTAGAAGCCAAATTATTATCTAAACTAGTGCTAATTAATTGCAAATAACTACCATTACCATCGGGAGCGGTTGGCCACGGAGCCGAATCAAAATATTGAACATTATCAATCATATTACCATAGGCATCCACAAGAACAAGATTTTCTGATTTATTGGATAAATTTCTAGTATACTGATCAAAAGCTGCAAACCCATTTTTAACTTGAAATACGGTTGAATTAGCACATAAATACAAACTTGAATTCCCTGAAATAGTAGAATTATAGGGAAATTGATAAGTTAGTCCGAGTTCTTTAAAATAAATTCCCGAGAGATCTACAGTTGCCGAACCGGTATTTGTAATTTCAATAAATTCTTGGTCATTGCTGACCGGAAAACTTACAGAAGTAGTAGGATTGTAATTAATTTTAGTGATAACTAAAGGGGGAACAGTTACATTATCACAAGCAGAATAACTTCCTAATTGTGATGTCATCCAAGTTATTCGGTCTACAATAAATAATTTAAGGTTTGCAATTTCTTGAGGATTATTTGGTATAGTATTCCATTTTTGATTTTCACGAACCATCGCTTCGTTTATTAACGCGATAGTATTGTCAATAAAAGTATTTAAAAAATTAGCATCCATTGGTTGTCCAGCTTGTGATAGTTCATGAAAACGTTTTGATAAATAACATTTAAAGGTTGGATCATTAAATAAATCTGTCCAAAAAGGAGAACCTTCATTATCGCCATTAGAGAACTGCCAAGTGTCGGTTTTACTTCTATCGAATCCCCAAAAAAACAAATCATTTCCAAGAGTTAAATTAAAATCCCAAATTGGTCCTGCTCTTAATTTCCCGTTTCTATCTTTATGAAAATAGGTGCTCAATTGATAACCGTCTACATTGGCTGCAAATTCGTTAGATAACATAAAATCAATAAAAGAGGGAACATCAATGGTAGTTGTGTATCCATCAAAAAGACTACTGTTATTGTCTGTTGCTGCTGTTTGCAAATTAGAAAATTGTTCATATATGTATGCGTCTTGCTCTGGAGTTACACTAGCTGGTTTTGGCAATTCATGAATATAATTTACATTATTTGTGGTGGTCCAAGCTACAGGATCTCCTCCGGTTGTTTTGTCGGCTTTCGTGATATAACCCCCTGTTAGGTTATCTCCTGTAGTATCAGTAGTGGCAATTTTTAAAACATTTACTCTATTAGAATCCGCTTTAATTTTTTCTTCGAGCAAATAAAGACCATTATATTCGCCATTAATAACTACTTCACAATATTGTGTTCTTGACGAATAATTACCCATTTGTCTTGAGATATTGTATGCCAAATAGTCTCTAATTAAAGAGGGATCAAAGGCTAAACCATTCAAAATCCAATCATGTTCAGAAGGCATTCCAAGTAAACTCACATTGTTACTAGTTGTATTATCAGACAATAAAGTAGTTAAACCATAGGCTTTTTTTGGCGCAGATTGAGAACTTGATCCTCGAATTTGGATACTCAAGCGTCCATTATAGTTTAAAAATGCGGAACTATTTTGATCAGAAAGATAATTCCGTGAACCATCCGTATGATAAATTATTTTCATAGAACCCAACACTACCGGGCTATCTACAATTTCATAAGGAAGCCCCGTAGAAGCATCTATATCTGTAGTAATTAGCACTACTGGTAAATTACTATCGGTAAATGTCTGTGAATTGACATTGATCACAAATAATAAAAACGAACCTATTATATAATTTTTAAAACTAAAAAAATAGCATGCTTTCATTTGATTGAATTTTATCAAATATAATAAACTTAATTTAACTTATTACTTACTCAAATACATTTTTCGTCTAGAATACAATTCATAGAATTGGTCATCTTTTAAATCATTAATAAATAAAATACTTTCACCTGTTGATTTCATTTCTGGTCCAAGGGATTTATTCACATCTTTAAATTTACTAAACGAAAACACCGGTTGCTTGATAGCATATCCTTTAAGTTGTGGATTAAAAGTAAAATCGTTGACTTTATTAACTCCTAGCATCACTTTGGTAGCATAATTTACATAGGGTTCGCCATACGCTTTTGCAATAAATGGCACCGTTCTAGAAGCTCTTGGATTGGCTTCAATAATATAAACAATGTCATTTTTTATAGCAAATTGAATGTTAATTAATCCAACTGTTCTTAGTGCCAAAGCAATTTTTTTGGTATGATCTTTAATTTGTTGCATCACAAATTCTCCCAAATTAAACGGTGGTAATGTCGCATTCGAATCTCCAGAATGAATTCCGCAGGGTTCAATATGTTCCATAATTCCAATGATATAGACATTATCACCATCACAAATGGCATCGGCCTCTGCTTCAATTGCACCATCTAAATAATGATCTAACAACAATTTATTACCTGGTATATTTTTCAATAAATCAATAACATGCTCTTCAAGTTCTTGTTTGTTAATTACAATCTTCATTCCTTGTCCGCCCAAAACATAAGATGGCCGAACTAACAATGGAAAATCTAAAACATCTGCCAAAGCACTAGCTTGGTCTGCATTTTCAGCAATTCCAAATTGCGGAAAAGGAATTTTTAATTCTGTTAATAATTCTGAAAAACGTCCTCTATCTTCTGCTAAATCTAAGGCATCAAAGGAAGTTCCTAAGATTTTAATTCCATATTTAGATAATTTTTCTGCTAATTTCAATGCCGTTTGACCTCCCAATTGCACAATAACTCCTTCTGGTTTTTCGTGGCGAATGATATCGTAAATATGTTCCCAAAAAACTGGCTCGAAGTACAACTTATCAGCTGTATCAAAATCGGTAGAAACCGTTTCTGGGTTACAGTTGATCATGATGGTTTCATATCCGCATTCTTTAGCTGACAAAACACCATGAACACAAGAATAATCAAACTCAATTCCCTGCCCTATTCTATTAGGTCCGGAACCCAAAACCACAACTTTTTTTCTTTCTGATACAATGCTTTCATTGTGAACGTAACGATTGCCTTCAGCAGTTTCAATTTCAGCTTCAAAAGTGGAGTAATAATAAGGTGTTTGCGCTTTAAATTCGGCAGCACATGTGTCTACTAATTTATATACCCGCTTAATGTTCATCTCCTCACGCAATTTATACACCTGACTTTCCAAACAACTCAACATGTGAGCAATTTGTCGATCGCCATAACCCTTTTGTTTGGCTTCCAACAACAATTCTTTTGGTAAATTATCTAATTTGTAGGTCGAAATTTCTCTTTCTAACGAATACAATTCTTCGTATTGCTTCAAAAACCACATATCTATTTTAGTAATTTCATGAATTCTACTCAATGGAATTCCCATAGCAATCGCATCATAAATCACAAAAACACGATCCCAACTGGCAAAAGTTAGTTTCTCAATAATTTGTTCGTAATTTTTATATCCTTTTCCGTCAGCTCCTAAACCATTTCGTTTAATTTCAAGCGACTGAGTGGCTTTATGAAGCGCTTCTTGAAACGAACGTCCGATTCCCATAACTTCACCTACCGATTTCATTTGAAGTCCTAAGGTTCTGTCTGCTCCTTCAAATTTATCAAAGTTCCAACGTGGAATTTTTACAATTACATAATCTAAAGTTGGCTCGAATAGAGCTGATGTCAATTTGGTAATTTGATTGGGCAATTCATCTAAATGATATCCTAAAGCCAATTTTGAAGCTACTTTTGCTATTGGATAACCAGTTGCTTTAGAAGCTAAAGCCGAAGAACGCGATACACGCGGATTAATTTCTATAGCAACAATATCCTCTTTTTCATCAGGTGAAACGGCGAATTGCACATTACAACCTCCTGCAAAATTTCCGATAGAACGCATCATTAAAATGGCATAATCACGCATTCGTTGAAAAGTAGTATCCGATAAAGTCATGGCTGGTGCCACAGTTATGGAATCTCCGGTATGAATTCCCATAGGGTCCATATTTTCTATGGAACAGATGATAACTACATTGTCATTTTTATCCCGTAAAAGTTCCAATTCATATTCTTTCCAACCCAATAAAGCTTTATCAATTAAGACTTCGTGAATTGGGGACATTTCTAGACCATAAGATAGTTTTTCGTCAAATTCTTCTTTACTATGTACAAAAGCAGCACCAGTTCCTCCAAGAGTAAAAGAAGGACGAATCACTAATGGAAAGCCAAATTCTTGAGCTATTTCTTTTCCTTTTAAGAACGAAGTTGCTGTTTTTGCTGGCGCTGTTGGCACGCCTATTCTCTGTAATAATTGTTTGAATTGTTCCCGGTCTTCAGTGATGTTGATTGCGTTAACATCAACACCGATTAATTTAACTCCAAAATCTTCCCAAATTCCTTTTTCATCGGCTTCCAAACATAAATTTAATGCCGTTTGTCCACCCATTGTAGGTAAAACCGCATCAATTTGAGGGTGCTCTTTTAAAATTTGAATGATTGATTTGGTTGTTAATGGCAATAAATAAACATGATCCGCCATACTCGGATCGGTCATGATGGTTGCTGGATTAGAATTGATAAGAATTACTTCAATTCCCTCTTCGCGAATGGAACGTGCCGATTGGGAACCTGCATAGTCGAATTCGCAGGCCTGACCAATAACAATAGGGCCCGAACCTATTATTAAAACTGATTTTAATGAGTTGTCTTTTGGCATTGTAGTTAGTGTTGTTGTATTGTTTGTAATCTTATTATATCAATATTCAAAAAAAATTATTCAAAGGTTCAACATTAATTTAAAGTTTGATTAAAGAATGTTGAATTACAAGAATTTGCAATAGCCCAGTAGCAGTGGAAATTCTTAGTAATTTTTCTTTAAAATTAAAAAGATTAAAACGGTTAGCGGGAAAGTGCTTCAAAAACTTATTAAATTTTATAAACAGATTTAAAAAAAAGCCGCTACTAATAAAAGTAACGGCTTTATATTGATTAATTAGTAATCATTATTTTTTATGTCTTGGTTCGCTAGAAACCGTTAATTTATGTCTTCCTTTAGCTCTACGACGCGCAAGAACTTTTCTTCCATTTGCAGAAGCCATTCTGTCCATAAATCCGTGTTTGTTTCTTCTTTTTCTTTTCGATGGTTGGAATGTTCTTTTGCTCATTTTAATTTATCTTTAAAATCCTGTATTAATATCGATGTTATTGGTTGTTTTATAACCGAATGCAAATATACAAAGGTTTTTATTACTTGCAAGTAGTTTTTTAAAATTATTTTAAAAACCTTTTAGTACCTTTGTAATCTAAAAATTCAACACTATGTTTCACAGAAATATCAAACTTGCAATTACAGGTTTAATCTTAGCTACAGCCATTTGGCAATTTTCAGAAAGCAATATAGGAAACGGTATTTTCCTAATTTTATTGGCATTAGTCCCCCTATTTTTATATTTCAGAAATGAATATATTCTGATGGCGTTCTTACAATTGCGCAAACAAAATTTTGAAGGCGCTAAAAAATGGTTGTCTAAAATCAAAAATCCGGATACCGCTTTAGTTAAAAAACAACAAGGATATTATAACTATTTACAAGGTCTAATGTTGTCACAAACGAATTTAATTCAGGCCGAAAAATACTTTAAAAAAGCTATTCAACTGGGATTGAATATGGACATGGATTTGGCGGTAGCAAAATTAAACTTAGCCGGTGTAGCGATGTCTAGAAGACGAAAATTAGAAGCAACTAACTTGATCGCAGAAGTTAAAAAGCTAGACAAACAAGGGATGTTGAAAGAGCAAATTATGATGATGAAAGAGCAAATGAAAAAAATCTAATTAATCACTTATTTATTAGACCAAAATTCTTTTATGAAAATAAAAACAAACCCAAAAATAAAACGCTTATAAAAGATGTATATCTAATTATAAGCGTTTTTTTATTCTTCAGAAAAATTTATATCAAATTTATTTAACTTTTTCAATGGCCTCAAAATACTTGAGGATTTTTTTTTGCATTATGCTTGTCCGGCTGGACCAAAATTTAAAGGAATTTGCGGCTGCTCTGAATCTTTTATTTCTCCATGAGCTTGTTCAAATCTTTGAATATTTTCTCCGATTGCTTTTAATAATCTTTTAGCATGTTGAGGAGTTAAAATAATTCTAGATTTCACTTTTGACTTTGGCACACCAGGCATTATGGTTACAAAATCCAAAACAAATTCTGAAGGTGAATGATTAATTATAGCTAAATTTGAATAAATTCCTTCTGCTACTTTTTCATCCAACTCAATATTTATTTGCCCAGGATGTGGTTGGTTGTTATCGCTCATAATTAGTATACATATTCTTCTTTGTTAGCCATCAACTCATTATAATCTTCTTTAGATCCAACAATTATATTGTCATAATCTCTCATACCTGTTCCTGCTGGAATTCTGTGTCCAACAATAACATTTTCTTTTAGCCCTTCTAAAGTATCAACTTTACCCGCTACAGCCGCTTCGTTCAATACTTTTGTAGTCTCTTGGAAGGATGCTGCTGAGATGAATGATTTAGTTTGCAACGAAGCTCTAGTAATACCTTGTAAGACAGGAGTAGCAGTAGCCGTAATAACATCACGAGCCTCAACCAAATTTTTATCACTACGTTTCAATAATGAATTTTCATCTCTCAACTCGCGTGGCGAGATAATTTGACCCGGTTTAAGATTTTCAGAATCTCCTGCATCTTCAACCACTTTCATTCCGTATAACTTATCATTTTCTAAAATGAAATCACTTGTATGAATCAATTGCTCTTCTAAGAATAAAGTATCACCTGGATCTTCCACTCTTACTTTACGCATCATTTGTCGAATAACTACCTCAAAATGCTTATCGTTAATTTTTACACCTTGAAGACGGTATACTTCTTGAATTTCGTTTACCAAATACTGTTGAACAGCAGATGGCCCTTGAATTCTTAAAATATCATCTGGAGTAATAGCACCATCAGATAAAGGCACACCCGCTTTCACAAAATCATTTTCTTGAACAAGAATTTGAGCCGATAATTTCACGAGATATTTCTTAATCTCACCAAATTTAGATTCGATAATGATTTCTCTGTTACCTCTTTTAATTTTTCCAAAAGATACAACTCCATCAATTTCAGAAACTACAGCTGGATTAGAAGGATTCCGAGCTTCTAATAACTCAGTAATTCTTGGTAAACCTCCTGTAATATCACTTGCTTTTGAAGAACGACGAGGAATTTTTACAAGAATTTTTCCTGCTTTAATTTTTTCGCCATTTTCAACCATAAGGTGAGAACCTACAGGTAAGTTATAAGAACGAATTAATTCGTCATTTTTACCATAAACCAATAACGTTGGAACTAATTTTTTATTTCTTCCTTCAGAAATTACTTTTTCTTGGAAACCAGTTTGCTCATCAATTTCAACTTGGAAAGATTGTCCTTGTTCTAAATCTTCATAAGCAATTTTCCCGGTAAATTCCGAAACAATTACTCCATTATAAGGATCCCATTTACAAATTGCGGTACCTTTTTCTACAACATCACCATCTTTTACACTGATAACAGAACCGTAAGGAATATAATGTGTACTTAATAGAATTCCTGTTTTAACATCAACTAATTTCAATTCTGTTGAACGAGAAACAACAATATCTACTTTTTTACCATCGGCATCTTCACCTATTACGGTTTTTAAATCTTCGATTTCTAATTTTCCACCAAATCTAGCCACAATACTTGATTCTTCAGAAACTCCACCTGCAACACCACCTACGTGGAATGTACGAAGAGTTAACTGTGTTCCTGGCTCTCCAATAGATTGTGCTGCGATTACGCCAACAGCTTCCCCTTTTTGAGTCATTTTTCCAGTTGCTAAGTTTCTTCCATAACATTTAGCACAAATACCTTTTTTAGCTTCACATACCAGTGGTGAACGAACTTCCACTTTTTCAATTGGAGATTCTTCAATATTTTTTACAATTGCTTCCGTAATTTGCTCCCCAGCATGAACAATAATATTAGAGTCAAAAGGATTTATAACATCCTGCAAAGCAACACGTCCTAAGATTCTTTCACCCAATGTTTCAACAATTTCTTCATTTTTCTTAAGAGCTGAAACTTCAATTCCTCTTAAAGTACCACAATCTACAGAGTTTACAATAACATCTTGAGAAACGTCATGCAATCTACGAGTCAAGTACCCAGCATCTGCAGTTTTAAGAGCCGTATCCGCAAGACCTTTACGTGCACCGTGAGTAGATATAAAATACTCTAGGATTGATAGTCCTTCTTTAAAGTTAGAGAGAATTGGATTTTCAATAATTTCACCACCACCTGCAGTTGATTTTTTTGGCTTTGCCATCAAACCACGCATACCTGTTAACTGACGAATTTGTTCTTTAGAACCACGCGCACCAGAATCAAGCATCATATATACCGAGTTGAAACCTTGTTGGTCTTCTCTTATATTTTTCATTGCTAATTCTGTTAATTGAGCATTTGCAGAAGTCCAAATATCAATTACTTGATTGTATCTTTCATTATTAGTGATAAGACCCATGTTATAGTTCAATGAAATTCCTTCCACTTGCTCTCTTGCATCGGCAATCAATTTCGTTTTTTGTTCTGGAATTCTAATATCACCTAATGAGAATGACAATCCACCTTTGAAGGCAAATTTATAACCCATATCTTTCATGTTATCAAGAAAAGCTGCAGTTGTAGGAACATCGGTTACCGCAAGAATTTTACCAATAATATCACGTAATGATTTTTTAGTTAATACTTCATTTATGTATCCTGCTGCTGGTGGAACTACTTCATTAAAAAGCACCCTACCCGCAGTTGTTTGTATAACTTTATAAACCAATTCTCCAGCATCATTGAAATCTTTAGCACGTACTTTAACACGAGCGTTCAATTCTAATCTACCTTCGTTTAATGCAATATTAACTTCTTCTGCAGAATAGAAAGTCAAATCTTGACCTAATATTTTATGTTCTGGAGTTGACAAACGTTCTTTGGTCATATAATAAAGACCCAAAACCATATCTTGAGAAGGAACTGTAATTGGAGCTCCATTTGCAGGGTTTAGAATATTGTGAGAAGCCAACATTAATAATTGAGCTTCCAAAATAGCTTCTGGTCCAAGTGGCAAGTGAACCGCCATTTGATCCCCATCAAAATCGGCATTAAAAGCCGTACACACTAAGGGGTGTAATTGTATCGCTTTTCCTTCAATCAATTTTGGCTGGAACGCTTGAATTCCTAGTCGGTGTAGCGTAGGAGCACGGTTTAGTAATACAGGGTGACCTTTAATTACATTTTCAAGGATATCCCAAACAACTGGCTCTTTTTTGTCAATAATTTTCTTTGCCGACTTCACTGTTTTAACAATTCCTCTTTCGATTAATTTTCTAATAACGAAAGGTTTGTACAATTCAGCAGCCATATCTTTTGGAAGACCACATTCAAACAATTTCATTTCAGGGCCAACGACAATAACTGAACGAGCAGAATAATCAACGCGTTTTCCTAATAAATTTTGACGGAAACGACCTTGTTTCCCTTTCAATGAATCTGATAACGATTTTAATGGTCTATTTGATTCTGTTTTAACAGCAGATGCTTTTCTAGTATTATCAAATAATGAATCCACTGATTCTTGCAACATTCGTTTTTCGTTTCTCAAGATTACTTCTGGAGCTTTAATTTCCATTAATCTTTTCAAACGATTATTACGTATAATTACACGACGGTATAAATCATTTAAATCTGAAGTAGCAAAACGACCACCATCCAAAGGAACTAATGGACGTAATTCTGGTGGAATAACTGGAACGACTTTCATAATCATCCACTCAGGACGATTTTCACGGTTTAAATTTGAGTCACGAAACGATTCTACAACTTGTAATCTTTTTAATGCTTCTGTTTTTCTTTGTTTAGAAGTTTCGTTATTAGCAGCATGACGTAATTCATAGGACAAATCATTTAAATTTGTTCTCGCTAATAAATCCATTATACATTCTGCTCCCATTTTGGCAACAAATTTGTTTGGATCAAAATCGTCAAGATACTGATTGTCTGCAGGAAGAGTATCTAAAATGTTTAAGTATTCTTCTTCCGTTAAAAAATCTAACCTTTGAATAGGTTCTCCTTCAGAGTTTGTAGCAATGCCTCCTTGAATAACTACATATCTTTCGTAGTAGATAATCATATCTAATTTCTTAGATGGTAAACCTAAAATGTATCCAATTTTATTTGGAAGTGAACGGAAATACCAGATATGAGCAATTGGCACAACAAGGTTGATGTGTCCAACTCTATCACGACGAACTTTTTTCTCTGTTACTTCAACTCCGCAACGGTCACAAACAATTCCTTTATAACGTATTCTTTTATATTTTCCACAGGCACATTCAAAATCTTTAACTGGACCGAAAATTCTTTCGCAAAAAAGACCATCACGTTCTGGCTTGTGTGTTCTATAATTTATTGTTTCGGGCTTTAGAACTTCACCTCTTGATTCAGCTAAAATTGATTCTGGCGATGCCAAACCAATTGAAATTTTTTCAAATCTTTTAGGAGCTGTACCTTTATTATCCTTGTTATTTCTATTATTCATCATAGTTTTTACTATTGATTTATTGAAATTGTATTTTTTAGTTGTCGGTTGTCGGTTTTCAAAAATTAGTTTTATAACCTATAAATGAAAACCAACAACAGAAAACTGATTTATTCTTCTAATCTGATATCTAAACCAAGACCTTTCAATTCATGCATTAATACATTGAATGATTCTGGCAATCCTGGTTCTGGCATTGTTTCACCTTTAACAATAGCTTCGTATGTTTTGGCTCTACCAATAACATCATCCGATTTTACGGTCAAAATTTCACGTAATGTACTAGAAGCTCCATAAGCTTCAAGTGCCCAAACCTCCATCTCTCCAAAACGTTGACCTCCAAATTGAGCTTTACCTCCAAGTGGTTGTTGAGTAATAAGGGAGTAAGGTCCGATAGAACGTGCGTGCATTTTATCATCAACCATGTGTCCAAGTTTCAACATATAAATAACTCCAACTGTTGCTGCTTGGTGGAAACGTTCTCCAGTTCCTCCATCATATAAATAGGTATGGCCAAATCTTGGGATTCCTGCTTCGTCAGTTAGTTCATTAATTTGATCTAAAGTAGCACCATCAAAAATTGGTGTTGCATATTTACGACCTAATTTTTGACCCGCCCATCCAAGTACCGTTTCATAAATTTGACCGATATTCATACGAGAAGGAACACCAAGTGGATTCAATACTATGTCAACTGGAGTCCCATCCTCAAGGAACGGCATATCTTCATGACGGACAATTCGTGCAACAATACCTTTGTTACCGTGACGTCCTGCCATTTTATCACCAACTTTTAACTTACGTTTTTTTGCAATATAAACCTTTGCTAACTTCAAGATTCCTGCTGGAAGTTCATCTCCAACTGTAATCGTGAATTTTTCTCTACGTAAAGAACCCTGTAAATCGTTTAATTTGATTTTATAGTTGTGAATTAAGTCATTAACCAAACGGTTAGTTTCATCATCGGCAACCCATTGTCCTTTAGTTAAGTGAGCAAAATCTTCTACTGCATAAAGCATTTTTTGAGTGTATTTTTTTCCTTTTGGCAAAACTTCTTCTCCCAAATCATTCATTACACCTTGAGAGGTTTTTCCATTTACAATTAGAAACAATTTTTCAATTAATTTGTCTTTTAATTCAACAAATTTAGTTTCAAACTCTAATTCTAATGTAGTTAAATCGTCCTTATCTTTACTACGTTTCTTTTTGTCTTTTACTGCTCTAGCAAATAATTTTTTATCTAAAACTACACCGTGTAATGAAGGAGATGCTTTTAATGAAGCATCTTTAACATCTCCTGCTTTATCTCCAAAGATAGCTCTTAACAACTTTTCTTCTGGAGTTGGATCTGATTCTCCTTTTGGTGTGATTTTTCCAATTAGAATATCGCCAGGTTTAACTTCAGCTCCAATTCTAATCATTCCGTTTTCATCTAAATCTTTAGTAGCTTCTTCAGAAACATTAGGAATATCATTAGTTAACTCTTCGTTACCTAATTTTGTATCTCTAACTTCTAAAGAATAATCATCTACGTGGATAGAAGTAAAAATGTCATCACGAACTACTTTTTCAGAAATTACAATAGCATCCTCGAAATTGTAACCTTTCCATGGCATAAATGCTACTTTAAGGTTCCTACCGATAGCTAATTCTCCGTTTTGAGTAGCATATCCTTCACAAAGTACTTGTCCAGTTTGAACTCTATCCCCTTTTCTTACGATAGGTTTCAAGTTAATAGATGTACTTTGATTCGTTTTTCTAAACTTAATTAATTGATATGTTTTTTCATCTGGTTCAAAACTTACCATACGCTCTTGTTCAGTTCTGTCGTATTTGATGGTAATCATATTAGCATCTACATACTCTACAATTCCGTTTCCTTCCGCATTAATTAATACTCTAGAATCAGAAGCAACTTGTCTTTCAAGTCCTGTTCCAACAATTGGAGCTTCTGGGCGCAACAAAGGAACCGCTTGACGCATCATGTTTGATCCCATCAGAGCTCGGTTCGCATCATCATGTTCCAAGAAAGGAATTAATGAAGCCGAAATAGATGCAATTTGGTTTGGAGCGACATCAGTATAGTGAACTGCAGAAGGTTCAACAACTGGAAAATCGCCTTCTTCACGGGCAATTACTTTATCAGCAGTTATGTTACCTTTTGCATCCATTTCAATGTTTGCTTGAGCAATCATTTTTCCTTCTTCTTCTTCAGCGCTTAAATAAACTGGTTCAGAAATTAAATCAACTTGACCTTTAGTTACTTTACGGTAAGGAGTTTCTATGAAACCCATTCCATTAACCTTAGCATAAACGCCTAAAGAGGAGATTAATCCAATATTTGGTCCCTCAGGAGTTTCAATTGGACAAAGTCTTCCGTAGTGAGTGTAATGAACGTCACGAACCTCAAAACCGGCTCTTTCTCTCGAAAGTCCACCTGGTCCTAGTGCTGATAATCTTCTTTTATGTGTAATCTCTGCTAATGGATTGGTTTGATCCATAAATTGAGATAACTGGTTTGTTCCAAAGAAAGAATTAATTACCGAAGATAAGGTCTTAGCATTAATCAAATCGATTGGTGTAAACACCTCGTTATCTCTAACGTTCATTCTTTCTCGAATGGTTCTAGCCATTCGGGCTAATCCGACACCGAATTGTTGAGAAAGTTGTTCTCCAACTGTTCTTACACGTCGGTTTGATAAGTGATCAATATCATCAATATCAGCTTTCGCATTAATAAGCTCAATCAAATATTTAATGATAGTAATAATATCTTCTTTTGTTAAAACCTGTTTTTCCATTGGAATATCAAGGTTTAACTTTTTATTCATTCTATAACGACCAACTTCACCCAAGTTATAACGTTGATCAGAGAAGAATAGTTTATCAATAATACCACGAGCTGTTTCTTCATCAGGTGGTTCAGCATTTCGTAATTGTCTGTATATATGTTCAACAGCTTCTTTTTCAGAATTTGTTGGATCTTTTTGTAATGTATTATGAATTATTGCATAATCAACTTGATTATTTTCTTCTTTGTGTAATAAAATTAATTTTACATCAGCATCAAGAATTTCTTCTAAATTATCTTTATCTAATATAGTATCTCTATCTAATATGATTTCGTTACGCTCGATAGAAACTACTTCTCCAGTATCCTCATCTACGAAATCTTCGTGCCAGGTGTTCAATACTCTCGCTGCTAATTTTCTACCAACATATTTTTTTAGACCTGTTTTTGAAACTTTGATTTCTTCTGCAAGATCAAAAATTTCAAGAATATCTTTATCTCTTTCAAATCCTATAGCACGTAAAAGAGTAGTAACCGGTAATTTTTTCTTTCTATCAATGTACGCATACATTACGTTATTGATATCAGTTGCAAATTCTATCCATGAACCTTTAAAAGGAATTACCCTAGCAGAATATAATTTTGTGCCATTTGCATGGAAAGACTGACCAAAAAATACTCCTGGGGAACGGTGTAATTGTGATACAACAACACGTTCAGCACCATTTATAACAAACGTTCCGCTTGGTGTCATGTACGGAATAGTTCCTAAATAAACGTCTTGAACTATTGTCTCAAAATCCTCATGTTCAGGATCAGTACAATACAATTTAAGACGGGCTTTAAGAGGAACACTGTAAGTCAAACCTCTTTCGATACACTCTTGAATAGTATAACGAGGTGGGTCAACAAAATAATCTAGAAATTCTAATACAAATTGGTTTCTTGTATCAGTAATTGGAAAGTTTTCCATGAAGGTATTATACAATCCTTCGTTGCCTCTTTCATCAGATTTAGTTTCCAATTGGAAAAAATCTTGAAATGATTTTACCTGAACATCCAGAAAATCGGGATATTGAGGTATATTTTTTGTAGAGGCAAAATTCAATCTTTCAGTCTGATTTGTTATCATCAATGGACAAAATTTTGATTTAAAAAAGTAATTTTTTGTGTAAAAACACTGTTTAATTTATACTTTTCCTTTAAATAACCAGCACCTCTTTAAAAATAAACCAGGAAAATTTAGTTCATTTCTTTCATCGTACTTGATTACATTTTTTTCGAATTATAAACTATTTAATACAATAAAATTTAAAATATTTTTATTATACGAAAAATGGTTTAGGTCATTAAGTGATTAAACTTAAGACCTAAACCTAGTTCTAAAACTATGTACGAGTTATTTTAACTCAACAACAGCTCCAGCTTCTTCTAAAGATTTTTTCAAACCTTCAGCTTCAGCTTTAGTAACTCCTTCTTTGATGTTAGATGGTGCACCGTCTACTAAATCTTTAGCTTCTTTCAATCCTAAACCAGTTAATTCTTTAACCGCTTTAACAACTGCTAATTTTGAAGCACCAGCTTCTTTTAATACAACAGTGAATTCTGTTTGCTCTTCAGCAGCAGCATCACCTCCAGCACCTCCAGCAGCAACTACTACAGCTGCAGCAGCTGGCTCAATGCCATACTCATCTTTTAATATTGTAGCTAAATCGTTAACTTCTTTTACTGTCAAGTTAACTAATTGTTCTGCGAATTGTTTCAAATCTGCCATTTTTTCTATCGTTTAAAATGTTTTGTAATTTATTTTTGTTTACTCGTGCGCGAATTATTCTGCTGCAGATACACCTTTTTGTTCAGCGTTGTTTAACAACGCTGCGATGACACGTTTAGCAGGAGATTGTAGTAATCCGATGATTTCTCCAATAACTTCTTCTTTAGATTTCAATGTTGCCAAGCTATCCAAAAGGTTGTCTCCAATGAATACTTCACCATTGATATAAGCTCCTTTGAAAGCTGGTTTATCAGATTTTTTTCTGAAATCTTTAATTATTTTTGCTGGTGCGTTAGCTATATCAGCAATAAAAATAGAAGAGTTTCCTTTTAATATTGATGGTAAATCACCATAATTATTTGCTGAAGCTTCCATTGCTTTTTCAAGCAAAGTGTTTTTTATAACTTCTAACTTAATTCCTGCTTTAAAACAAGCTCTCCTTAAGTCTGAAGTAGTTTCTGCATTTAATCCGGATGTATCAGCAATATATACAATATTTGCTTTAGCCAACTTTGCAGTTAAATCTTCTATCGCGATTGATTTTTCTTCTCTAGTCATAATAAAATTTGTTTAACTTCCAATTTATACTGCTTTAGGATCTAAGGCAATACCCGGGCTCATCGTACTAGACAAGTGAATAGACTTGATGTAAGTACCTTTAGCAGCTGTTGGTTTTAATTTAATTAATGTTTGAATAATTTCATGAGCGTTGTCAACAAGTTTGTCAGCATCAAAAGAGATTCTTCCAATTCCTGCATGAACGATGCCAGTTTTATCAACTTTGAAATCGATTTTACCAGCTTTTACTTCAGCAACCGCTTTACCAATTTCCATAGTTACAGTTCCTGTTTTAGGGTTAGGCATTAAACCTCTTGGTCCTAAAACACGACCTAATGGACCTAGTTTACCCATAATAGCGGGCATCGTGATGATAACATCAACGTCTGTCCAACCATCTTTAATTTTTTGAAGGTAATCGTCTAATCCAACATAATCAGCACCAGCAGCTTTTGCTTCTGCTTCTTTATCTGGAGTAACTAAAGCTAATACTTTAGTGTCTTTTCCAGTTCCATGTGGAAGTGTAACAACACCTCTTACCATTTGATTTGCTTTTCTTGGATCAACTCCAAGTCGAACAGCAATATCTACTGACTCATCAAATTTTGCAGAAGCAACAACTTTCAATAAAGACGAAGCGTCTTTTAAAGAGTACAGTTTGTTTTTCTCAATTTTTGAAGCAGCTTCTTTTTGTTTTTTTGTCAATTTTGCCATTTCTTACCTTAATTTAGAGGAGAATCTCCTGTTACAGTTATACCCATAGATCTAGCTGTTCCAGCAATCATGCTCATTGCTTTTTCAATTGTGAAAGCATTTAAATCAACCATCTTGTCTTCAGCAATAGCCTTAATTTGATCCCAAGTTACACTAGCAACTTTTTTTCTATTAGGCTGGCCTGAACCAGATTTTAATTTAGTAGCATCCAATAATTGAATAGCAGCAGGTGGAGTTTTTACAACAAAATCAAACGATTTGTCTTTATACACAGTAATTTGTACTGGTAAAACTTTGCCGGGTTGATCCTGAGTTCTAGCATTAAATTGCTTACAGAACTCCATGATATTAACTCCAGCAGCTCCCAAAGCAGGTCCAACCGGTGGCGACGGGTTCGCAGCACCTCCCTTAACTTGTAGTTTAACTACTTTACTAATTTCTTTAGCCATTTTTTAAGAATTTTACATCTATCAATTGGAAGCGATTGATGCGGTTTATTATATATGTAACAAAAATTATACTTTTTCAACTTGCATAAAACTCAATTCTAAAGGTGTTTTTCTTCCGAAAATTTTCACCATAACTTCAAGTTTACGCTTTTCTTCATTAATTTTTTCAATAGTACCATTAAATCCATTGAATGGACCATCAATTACCTTGACTGTCTCATCAATTTTAAACGGTATGGATTGAGTATCAACATTAACTGCTAGTTCATCAACTTTACCAAGCATTCTATTAACTTCAGACAATCTTAAAGGCACCGGATCTCCTCCCTTAACTTCACCCAAAAAACCAATAACTCCTGTAATTGATTTAATAATATGAGGAATTTCACCAGCAAGATTTGCTTCAATCATCACATATCCTGGAAAATAAACTTTATCTTTAGATATTTTCTTTCCATCACGAACTTGTACAACTTTTTCAGTAGGAACAAGAACTTGAGATATGTAATCACTCATTCCAAGTCTGCTAATTTCAGTTTCAATATAGGCCTTAACCTTATTCTCCTGACCACTTACAGCTCTTACAACATACCACTTTTTCACACTATTATCAGCCATGGTATAAATATTATCCTTTAATCAATTTAAAAAATCCAGCAATAGCTCTTGAACAAAGTTCATCAACTCCCCATGTAGCCATAGCAAATATGATTGAAAAAAGAGCAACAACAATTGTTAATCTCTGTACTTCAGCCCAATCCGGCCAAGTTACATTTGACTTCAATTCTTCAAATGCTTCTGAAAAATAATTTAATACTTTTGACATAATAATGTATTTATTTATTTGCACGGGCGGAGGGATTCGAACCCCCATCAACGGTTTTGGAGACCGCTATTCTACCCTTGAACTACGCCCGTTTCATTAAAAACCAGTGCCGTAAAATACGACACTGGTTTTTTATTTAATTTGAATTTATTCTACGATTTCAGTTACTTGACCTGCACCAACTGTTCTACCTCCTTCACGGATAGCAAAACGTAAACCTACGTTCATTGCAATTGGGCTTAATAAAGCAACATCTATAGTCAAGTTATCACCTGGCATTACCATCTCTACACCTGTTGGTAAAGTAATAACTCCTGTTACATCAGTTGTACGAACGTAGAACTGTGGACGGTAGTTATTATGGAATGGCGTGTGACGACCACCTTCTTCTTTTTTCAAGATATAAACCTCAGCTTTAAATTTAGCATGTGGCTTAACAGAACCTGGCTTAATAATAACCATACCTCTTTTAATATCTTCCTTAGCAACACCTCTTAATAAGATACCTGCATTATCTCCTGCCTCACCTCTATCAAGGATTTGACGAAACATTTCGATACCAGTTACTGTAGAAGTTAATTTCTCTGCACCCATTCCAATGATTTCAACTGGATCACCTGTATTACAAATACCAGTTTCGATACGACCTGTAGCTACAGTTCCACGACCAGTGATAGTAAATACATCTTCAACTGGCATCAAGAATGGCTTAGCAATATCTCTTACAGGCTCTTGAATCCAATTGTCACAAGCTTCCATTAATTCAAGAATTTTTGGAGTCCATGCTGGATCATTATTTAATCCACCTAAAGCAGAACCTTGAATAACTGGTCCATTATCTCCATCATATTCGTAGAAAGATAGTAAATCTCTGATTTCCATCTCTACTAATTCTAATAATTCCGCATCATCAACCATATCCACTTTATTCATGAATACAACGATTCTTGGAATACCTACTTGACGTCCTAAAAGGATGTGCTCACGAGTTTGTGGCATTGGACCATCAGTTGCAGCAACAACAAGGATAGCACCGTCCATCTGAGCAGCACCTGTAACCATGTTTTTAACATAATCCGCGTGACCAGGACAGTCAACGTGCGCATAGTGACGATTTGCAGTTTCGTATTCTACGTGTGATGTATTAATAGTAATACCTCTTTCTTTTTCTTCTGGTGCATTATCAATTTGATCAAATGATTTTGCTTGACAGTAACCAGCATCAGATAATACTTTAGTGATTGCTGCTGTTAACGTTGTTTTACCGTGATCCACGTGTCCGATCGTACCAATATTTAAGTGTGGTTTCGAACGGTTAAAGGTTTCTTTTGCCATTTTACTTAATTTTTAATCTTAGTTATTATATTTATTAGTGTTCAAATTTTCAATTTTGAGCCAACTACGGGAATTGAACCCGTGACCTCTTCCTTACCAAGGAAGCACTCTACCCCTGAGCTAAGTCGGCAGTTTTTAGATTTCAAAAATTAGATTTCAAAATTAGACATACTAACCTAATTTAAAAAACTTACTATTTTAAACCTGCCTTCTGGCTTGTGGGGAGAGCAGGATTCGAACCTGCGAAGACGTAGTCAGCAGATTTACAGTCTGCCCTCGTTGGCCGCTTGAGTATCTCCCCAACTTTTTTCATTGTTTTTTTTACCTAAAAAATAAGAGCCGGCGGAGGGACTCGAACCCACGACCTGCTGATTACAAATCAGCTGCTCTAGCCAACTGAGCTACGCTGGCATATACAACAAAAAAAGTCCGCTATTTCTAACGGACTGCAAATGTAGACATTTTATTTTTTAATCAAAATGTTTTTATAAAAAAATTTACTAAATATGTGTTCTTATTTTTTCTTTTCTTTTAACTAATAATCTTTCTAAAGATTCTGAAGATAATTCAATTGCTTCTTCAAAGGTTTTACAATGTTTTTTTACTAAAAATTCATCTCCTGGCACATGAATTTTTATCTCAACAATCTTGTTTTCTTTGTCGCTTGTGTTTTCAACCTTCAAATAAACATCAGAAGAAACAATTTTATCATAATATTTTTCTAATTTATCCATTCTTAATTGAACAAAATCAACTAGTTTTCTGTCGACTGTAAAATTTACTGCATTTACATTTACTTTCATAGTTTTTAAATTAAAGTTACACGATAGAATTATTTACTACTTCTTGGGTGCGCATCTCCATATACTTTTTTTAGTTCTGTTAAACTATTATGCGTGTAAACTTGAGTTGATGCCAAACTTGAATGTCCTAATAATTCTTTAACTGAGTTTAAATCGGCTCCGTTATTAAGTAAGTGAGTCGCAAAAGTGTGTCGTAATATATGCGGGCTCTTTTTTACCTTCTCGGAAACACCACTAAAGTAGTAATTTATTAAACGATAAACAAAAGAATCATTCAATTTAACGCCTTTTAACATTAAAAGAAGATATTCGATATCTTTTATACTTTTAATTTGATTTCTTTCTAATAAATATATTTTAATTTGATTTGAAATAACAGGAAGAATTGGAAGAATTCGCTCTTTGTTTCTTTTACCTAATACTTTTAATGTATTTTTTGATAAATCAATATTCTGTAATTTGATATTAATTAATTCGGTTCTTCTCAAACCCGTAGTATAAAAAAGATCAATTATCAATTTATCTCGAATTCCATCAAATCCATCGGGATATTTAATATAATTTAAAACATTATCCAATTCTTTTTCTGAAAAAGGTATCTGTATTTTTTTTGGAGTTTTTAATGATTTATGTTTTAATAACGGACTTGTTTCTATTTGTTTTATTTTCAACAAAAACTTATAAAATGATTTTAAAGATGCTATTTTTCGGTTTATAGAACTATTAGAAATTCCTTCATCGACCATATAAACAATCCAACTGCGAATCATACTGTAGTTTACCTCCTCCAAACTTCCTTGCTCAAAATTTTTTTTCAAAAATTCTTGAAAAAAAAGCAAATCATTAACATAAGCATTCACAGTATGTAATGAATAGTTTTTTTCGAGTTGAAGATAATCTTGAAAAGCTTTAAGGTTGTTCATATAGATTTGAGAATTGACAAAAATAAAAAATCGTTAGTAACAAAGTTATGAAACTTTACTTACTAACGATTGGTATGTAAAAGAAAATTAGATACTAACTCTCCAAACTGTCTTTCATGTTTTGAATGTAAGCCGCTTTTTGGAATTTCATTCTATTGGTAACAGAAGGTTTAATGAATGCTTGACGTGCACGCAACTGACGAACAGTTCCTGTTTTATCAAATTTTCTTTTATAGCGCTTTAATGCTCTATCGATATTTTCTCCGTCTTTAATTGGTATAATTAACATAATATAGACACCTCCTCTCGTTAAGGGCGCAAATGTAGAAATTAATTATGAATTATCAATTATAAATTATTGAATTATTTCACAGCTGGCTTATAATTTTGCTTATCAATTATCATTTTGGATAAAATTTCTCTTAATATTTCAGAAGTTCCGCCTCCAATTGGTCCTAAACGGCTGTCTCTTAACAATCTTGCTAAAGGATAGTCTTCGATATAGCCATACCCTCCTAGCATTTGAAGACAACTGTAAATGGCATCATCTGCAACTTTTGTAGATTTTAATTTGGCCATAGTCGCTTCTTTAACCACATATTCGCCTTTATCCAATCGAGCTACAGCAGCATAATTGAATATTTTACAGTGTTCTACTTCTGTAGCATGATCAACCATAGTATGACGCAATGCCTGAAATTTATTTATTGTAGTGCCAAACGCTTCACGTTGCGCCATATAACCTATCGTATAATCTAAAGCATATTCTGCTCTAGCATGGGCATTGATTGCCATAATTAACCGCTCCAGAGCAAAATGTTGCATGATATACGGAAAACCCTTCCCTTCTTCACCCATTAAATTTTCTTCTGGAATTTCTACGTTATCAAATGCAATTTCTGCGGTATCAGATGCTCTCCAACCTAATTTATCTAATTTACTAGAAGATATTCCTTTTAGGTTAGTATCCATCAAGAAAATACTGATTCCTTTATTACCAAGTTCCGGACTTGTTTTTGCAGCAACTATATAATAATCAGCATAAACACCATTGGTAATGAATGTTTTAGAACCGTTAATTATGTATTTATTTCCTTTTTTAATGGCAGTAGTTCTCATTCCTGCAACATCGCTTCCACCAAAAGGTTCGGTTATACATAACGCTCCAACTTTATCTCCCAAAATACTTGGTGTTAAATAATCTTGTTTAATTCGCTCATCACCTTCAGCGTTTAAATGCGTCATTGCCAAATAAGCATGAGCCCACATTGCTGCGGCAAAACCAGAAGATTTTATTTTTTGAAGTTCTTCTAAAAATACTACGGTATAAAATAAATCTAAACCTAAACCGCCATACGCCTCTGGATATGCTATGCCGAAAAAGCCCATTTCTCCGAATTTTTTCCAGATAAAGCGATCAATAGTGCCTGTTTTTTCCCATTTTTCAATATGAGGAACAACTTCTTTTTGTAAAAAATCTTGTAAACTCTTTCTAAATAATTCGTGTTCTTCTGTAAAATATATTGAATTCATATAAATGGGACTTAATTTTTGTTCTATTTTTTTTAGAATTCCAAATATAAGGCAATTATTTTGATTTTATCAACAGGAAAAGCTTTAATATTTGCTAAATCCTCAATTTTTATATCGCCGTTCATACTTCTATAGGTTACAATATTTTTAGAAATAGGATATTTAAAGTACGGAAATTGTCCTAATTCTTTAATGGAAGCATTGTTAATGTTGATTTTTTTTACTTTTACAAGGGCACTAATTTTAAAATATTTATTCAAAATTGCGATGACTTCAGGAGTTAAACCCCAGATATCATTCATTTGATCCATAGAAACAAAACCCGTATAAATTTCTCTTTGAATCAAAATTCTATCTGAAAGAGCATCACCAATCCCAGAAATTTTCATCAAATCTTCTTTGGTAGCTAGGTTAATATCTATAACTTTCAAAGTTTCTTTCTTGGGAAACTCTCTCCACTTGGAATTTTTATTTGAAAAACCTATCTTTTTGGAGTTATTCACCCAATCTGGAAATTTAAAAAATGGAGCTATCGCATTTAACAGAGAATCTGAAATTCCTGTAACTTTTTGGAATTCTTCCGGCGAATTAGCAAACTTACCCTGTTTTCTAAATGCTAGTAATCTATTTATTTCTTCTACTTTCATTCCAAGTTTATATCCTTTAAAATCAGTAATGAAATTCGGATTAAAAGGATACATATTAAATACAGTAGTATGTTTTTCTTTTTTTAATGTATCAATTGTACTTTGTAATGAAAGCCAATTTTGCTCTTCTTGAGTTGGAATAGGTTTATAATTAAAGTCAATAAAATAATATCCAACTTGTAAACTAATGATGACACTAAACAGCAATAAAATACCTTTTCGTTGGTCTTTCGAAAAGTTAAAAAAGGATTTTATGTTATTAGAGAATTCCAAAATTATAAATCGAATACAGATGTCCGCTTGGCTCTAATTAAATCTTTTAGTTTTAGCCAAAATGCCAATGTCAAATAAAACCCAAATCCCAAACCAACGGTCACAAATGATATGTATATAAAAAATAATCGCACATTAGTAGCGCGCATTCCTAGCTTATCCGCTAAACGCGAAGAAACATGAAAACCATATTTTTCAAAGAAATAACGAATTTTATTTATCATGTTTTATCTTTTAAAAGTTCTATTCCAACTGCGCATCGCAAACATTTTTTAGAATTACAATATTCATTTTTCAATTGCAATAACGATTGTGAGTCGAAGGCATTTTTAGATCTAATACCAAATGTACTAAACTTTTCAATAATGTTGTTTTTCTCTGGCGGAATATTGGAAATAAAATCAATCAATAGTTCTGAATTTTCTTTTCCTAAACTAATGGCGTAGGCAAATTGAATAGGAACTATCGTATTGATGATTAGCAAATCTATAAAAGGTTTCGACAATGATTTTTCTTTTTTCGGACTGATTTTATCGAAATTGTAATGCGATTTCCAATAGTCACTTACAGAAAAAGTAAAAATTTGATAAATTTCTTGAATTGTTTTAGCTTCAATTATTTTTGAAAACAAGTTTCTATGTAAATGGTAAAGCATTGCCAATTGGGCTAATCTAATGGTTGGGAAATTATCGGGACGGTGTTTAAAAAATTGTACAGGAGCAATTACCGGTTTATTCAACTGATATTTCAAAACAATATATTCATACCATGATTTTAATTCATTTGGATAATTATCTTCAACCTGAAATGGAATTAAATCGGCTTGACCAAAAAACAAGGACTCAAGATATTTAACTTCAATAGCTTCTTTACGAATGAGGGAATAGTTTATGGATTGGGAAACTTTAAAAAACATTTCGCCGTTTGTATTCAATCCGAAATTCTTGGCTAACAAGCAAAATAAAACTGCTTCCCAATCGTTTTCGGTTTCTTGCAATAGCTGCTGAATTGGATTTAACTTTCGCTCTAATCGTTCAAAAAACAAGCGTTCCTTCCAATTGGACATTACAAAATTTGGAATTTCTTTTATTTGATTTTCACAAAATATCCATGACTTTTGGGTGGTTAAATTTTTATATTTATCAAGTTCTACTTTAAAAATATACTTCTTTAGCTCAAGAACTGGTATTTCTGAATTATCTTTTCTAAAAATTGGCGTGTCATGCTCCCAAACCACGTGAAGAATTACATTGTTGTAATTATCATCTTTTTCATGATGATGGGCAAACCAATCGGATGACTTTATGTGAATTTCAATATTTCCAGCCCATTTTTGATTTTCAATGATTATTTGAGCATTAAAAAAATCAGGTCCAGCTTGTTGAATGTATTGTCCGAAATTTACAATTGTTATTGCTTCCCCGTTTGTAGTTTTTAAATTGGTAAAGTCCAATTTCTTGTACAACCAAATATAGTGTAGAAAATCTTCTTTCATAAATAGTATCTGTATGGCTTTTAAGCTACTAAAGTAGTTTTTAGTTTTTAAAAATACAAATTTTTGAAAAATTAAATTTATATGTCTTTATATAATCAAACACAAAAATGATTTGTTTATGCGGTTTCAAAACTTATATTTGTATTACAAACAAAAAGATTATGAAACAGCTTCTTTGCATCGCGATTCTATTCGTATCAACTTTTATTTATGGGCAAAAAAATTATAAAATCACTTATTTTAAAAGCTCCAACGGAACTTTAGTTGAAAACCAAGATCCTACTTTAGTTTACACTAATGAAAATCAATCGTTAATCACATCAGAAGCTATTGCAAACAATACAGCTATTGTTCCCTTTGAGCAAACATTAATTAAATATCCCCTTTATTTTCAAGTTGCCAACTTAAATCAATCCAAAATCATCTCAACTAAAGACAGTACTTCAATTAGTAAACAAACTTTTGAACTAAGTAATGAAACCAAAAAAATATTAGGATATACTTGTAAAAAAGCAAAAACAATTATTAATTCAAATACTATTGAGCTTTGGTACACTAATGATTTAAAAATTAAAGGCGCACCTTCAATTTTAGGGCAAAATTTAGGGTTAGTTTTAGAAACCATTCGCAACGGAAATTTCATAGTATCAGCTACAAAAGTTGAAAAAGTAAAACAATTTCCAAATATAAAAATTGATGAAAAAACAACTTCTGATCTATTAACTTACAGAGATTTACTATGGAAAAGCAGATTTACAACAATCCCTATTTTTAAAGATGAAATAATTAATTTTTCTGATTCATCAAAGTCCAATGATAGCATTTTGCGGTTTGCGAGTGGTACTATCCTATTAAGAAAAGTTAAAATACCTTTTATAGCAAAAGGAAGTCAGGTTTTTGTTGATGTAACTGAACAATCTTATGGAGATGCTTATGACAGAACAGGTTCGGTATTTATGATTCCAATGGATAAAAAAGTTTCTTTTTTGGATGGATTACAAAATGGCGTTAAAGTACTACCTGAATATGAGAACGGGAATGGAAAACAATATCAGGGAATTATATCCACTGATAACTATTCCCCCTTAATAGAATTGATGCGATTCTTTACTCCATTTGGAATCAAACAATACAATACTATTCAGCTGAAAGATAAAGTTTGGGAAGATCGTGCAAATTACCGTCAAGACATTTCCGAATTGACAACAGCTTTTAATGATAAGGAAGTTTATATTGGAACATTCATCGGAAACTATGACAAAGGCGGACACAAAGTAAGCGTAAACATTACGATTCATCCAGAGGAAGAGAATGCAATGGATAAATCGGCTACTATAATTCCGTTGTTTAATTCTAATAATATAATGGAAATGGCAGGACAAGAATACGGAACACTTTTCAATACTGACAAAGGATTAATGGTGACTTTTACATTGGAAAAAGATTTAAATAATGCAAAAATTCGATACATCACAACGGGTCATGGAGGTTGGGAAAACGGAGACGAATTTGTTCCAAAGCAAAATACTATTTATTTAGATAACAAAGAAGTTTTTAAGTTTACACCTTGGAGAGAAGATTGTGGTTCCTATCGTTTATACAATCCCGCTTCAGGAAATTTCCCTAACGGATTATCATCTTCCGATTATAGTCGCTCAAATTGGTGCCCTGGAATGATAACTAATCCCACCTACATTGATTTAGGAGCACTAAAAGCTGGAACTCATACTATTCAAGTTAAAATTCCTCAAGGTGCTCCTGAAGGAACTAGTTTTAGTGCATGGAATGTATCGGGTGTTTTGATAGGAAAATAAATAACCTAAAAATTTAATTGTAGACCCGTCAATTATTTTATCGAACCGATAATGTCGTATTTTGTAATAATATGATGTTTTCCATTTTCCAAATCTAACAAAACAGCTTGATTATCTTTTGTAAATAACTTTGAAACTTCTTCAATTGGAGTTCCTAATTTAACAATTGGGTAGGGTTTTCCCATTACTTCTTTAATAGGTTTGTCGGCTACATTTTTATCTGAAACATAACTTTGAAACAAATCGGATTCATCAACAGAACCTACAAAACCGCTAATATCAATTACAGGAATTTGTGAAATCTTATATTTTCTCATTCTATCGATTGCATGAGAAACCAATTCTTCGGTTCGGACAATAACTAAAGTTTTATCAATATGATCTTTAATTACATCTTCTGCTTTTGTAACTTCTTCATCTAAAAAACCTCTTTCGCGCATCCAATCATCATTAAACATTTTACCAACATAGCGACTTCCTGAATCATGAAACAAAACAACAACAACATCATCTTTAGTGAAATGTTCTTTTAATTGGTGTAACCCTTTTACGCAAGAACCCGCCGAATTACCTACAAATATTCCTTCTTCAAGTGCAATTTTACGTGTATAAACGGCTGCATCTTTATCAGTTACTTTTGTAAAACCATCAATTAATGAAAAATCTACATTTTTTGGAAGAATATCTTCGCCAATTCCTTCGGTTATGTAAGAATAGATTTCATTTTCATCAAAAATTCCAGTTTCGTGGTATTTTTTGAAAACCGAACCATAGGTATCAATGCCCCAAATTTTTATGTTTGGATTTTTCTCTTTTAGATATTTTCCAATACCAGAAATGGTTCCGCCTGTTCCAACACCTACCACAAAATGTGTTACTTTTCCATCGGTTTGTTCCCAAATTTCTGGACCCGTTTGTTCGTAATGTGCTTGTGCGTTTGATGGATTATCGTATTGGTTTACGTACCAAGAGTTTGGAATTTCTGTACCCAATCTTTTAGAAACCGAATAATACGATCGTTCGTCGGTTGGTTCTACATCGGTTGGACAAACAATTACTTTGGCACCAACGGCACGAAGAATGTCCATTTTTTCTTTGGATTGCTTATCCGTAATCACAAAAATACATTTGTACCCTTTTACTATTGCGGCAAGTGCTAATCCCATACCGGTGTTTCCCGATGTTCCTTCAATAATTGTTCCACCAGGTTTTAGTCTACCGTCGGCCTCTGCATCTTCTACCATTTTAAGTGCCATTCGGTCTTTGGTTGAATTTCCGGGATTGAATGTTTCTACTTTGGCTAAAACTAAAGCGTCAATTCCTTGTACGACTTTATTCAGTTTCACTAATGGTGTGTTCCCGATTGTGCCTAATATATTTTCTGAATAGTTCATGGGATTTTTGGATGAAGATTAACGAATTACGATTTTTGAATGACAAAGATATTGATAATAATATGGTTTTACAAGACCTTGATTTTGGAGAAAATAGATAATCGCTTAACCCTGATGGGAGAAGTTACCGTGTAACTCGGACAGCAGGAAAATAGCTTAGTAAAATTCGCAAGCTATTCGTTTCTATTGAAAGAAATTCCAAACTAAACCGAAACGCACCATAAAATCGTGATAGGGAGTATTGGGTGCGGAATAGAATTTGTTGCCTGTAAAACTAGAGTTGAAATGCTCGGCTTTTAAGAAGATTCGTGTTTGTTTTACACGAGCATTTACAAAGAAATCTAACATTGGAAAATCACCAATTTGTTTGTCTTTTTGAATAAAAAATTCACCTAAAATAGGATTGTAATCGTCTGCAAAATACTTTGAGAAAGAATTAATTGAAATTCCGGTTTGAAGAAACATGGCTCTTTTAAATACGTAATCAGAGAAATAAATTGTATTTCGAAATGTCAATTGTGGCACATTGAGTATGGGTTCGCTTTGAACTACTTTTTGATATAAAAATGTATTGTCTAAACCCCACTTTTTGTATTTGAATTCTCTTGCAACTTTGAATGAAAGGTAATTTATGGTTCCGTTGTATTGCTTCGGAGAGATATATTGTTTATAATTACCAATAGTATCATTACTAAAATAAAGATGGTCGTTTAAAGTTGTCAACTGAACGGAAGCATTAACCCATTGTGTATTGGTATTTACAACAAGGTTGTTTATTTTTTCATTGTTAAAATTATTATTCCAATTGTATTTATTGTAACTGCTTTGATTTAAGTTGAAGTTGTGATTTGGCAACTTGCTGATGTTTTGGTATTGAAAAGAAATAGTGTTTTTTTGATTTATGGAATAAATTAAATGGGCATCTAAATTACGTAATGGCTGAGTAGAAATTGAATTTGATAATGTTACAAAACCGTTCCATTTATTTTTTCTATACTCATATTGTCCACCAATAGTATTTATAGTCGCTTTTAATTGTCCTGGAAAAACTGATGAAATTGTATTTGAAGTACCTGTGACTTTTGTAACAACGGTTCTATCGTCATCATAAAAATATTTATAGTTGAAATTCTCAATAAAAAATTGAAATTTTCCTAACGATTTATTTTCATAAACAGCACCTAATTTACTGTAAAAACGGCTGTAATAAGTTGGATTAGAAATATTCAAATTAACAGAAGCATCGCCGAACCTATGAAATGGAGTTCCAGTTGTTCCGATTGACGAATTGAGAGTCAATTGACTAAACTCGAAATACTTATGTTCATAATTGAGTTGATGCGTTAGGTACAAATTATTTTCGGCGTCTTTTGAATTAATTCTGAAACTTTGATCAATAAAAAAACGTTTTCCTTTTAGAAAAGTTTGGGCATCGGTTAGAAAAACTTGTAATCGAGGTCTATTTTTATAAAGCGGGTCCTTATCTTCAAAATACTCAGGTTGTGTCAATCCACCATTTTCTCCATTCAAAATATCTTGACCTGTGTAATGAAAATGGATCGCATAACGTCGATTTAAAGTGAAATAACTGCTTGTGAATCTGAAATTACCTGAACTCGATAATTGATTGATATACTTACCTAATGAACGTAAACCTTTAAAGGCGACAGAAAAATTAAAATTTTTAGAAGTATTTAACGTAATTAATGCATCCACATTTTGACCTTGCTCCATCACTGTTTTAAAATACAACTCCGTTAGAGGTGTTGCTACAGAGTAATATTTTATATCGTCTACATCTTGGTAGGCAAAATGTTTGGCTTTGAAACCAAATTCAGGAAAAGGCGAGAATTTATTTAACCCAAAATTTAAGGTAGAATAGGTTTGGCCTTCATTGGGAAAAGGCATTAATCCAAAAATATCTTTTCTAAGATAATTATAATCGTATTCTTTTTTAATAGATAAGGTAGTATCTAATATTATGGTGTCGCGTTGAGCTGATATTATTTTATAAGACGTTAAAGGAGCTTTTTTAGCTTGTTCTTTAGCTCTTTCTTCTGCCGTTTTTACTAAACTTTTTCGTAGAGGAGTTTTTCCTTTTTCTTGTGAAAAAGAAAAAAAAGTAATTAAAAAAAATAAATATGTAAATTTTGACCTCATGAGAAAATAAAAAACAAAAATAGGTAATTGTTTATTAAATGCTATATATAACAATCATAATTAAAAACAAAAAAAACCGCCATTGAATGGCGGTCTTAAAATATAAAAAAAGGAAATATTATTGATAATAAAAAGGAGTCTTTGAATTAACAGTAAATATTTCACTTTGAGACATTGAAGGAACATTAGCTCCATTAGATGAATATTCACCATTTGGATATATTAAACGATAAGGTCTGTTAGATTGAGTTGTCCCAAGAGGTAAAGGTAGAACAGGAAAACCAGTTCTTAAGTTGTCCAAGTAAGGCTCAATACCAGTCCATTGAGATAAAGCTAACCACTTTTGAGTAATTATACAACTAATTTTATCAGCACTTCCAGCCCATCCAAGCCCATTTTTATTTGAAATACTTGCAATGTAAGCAGATGCATTTAAAGGAGCAGGCGTGTATGTACCTACAGTTTTACTATAAAAAGCAAATGAATCTGTTATACCTTGTTCAAAAGCAATTTTAGCAGCACCAGAACCTCCGCCCATATATCCTCTTTGCATAGCCTCTGCTTGAAGAAAAGAACTCTCAGCTGCTAACATGATATAGGAATTTCTTGCAGAACCATTTTCAACGCATTCATCAAGAGTTCCTCCGGTAATTGAACCATTAGAATCAATTAAGCCCGAAACATAAAGCGACAATCTACTAACTGTAGCTGTAGGAAAAGTACCTTGTTCATTAAAAGTAGAACCACTAAACTTTCGAGTTTTTCTAGGATCTGTAATACCCGTCGTAGTTAAACTTGCAGTATTTATAGTTCCGCTTAAAACTTTACTCATGAAAAGACCTGCTGCATTTGCGTTTCTTGAACCTGTATATGCTGTATTACTTTCATTTCTTCCGAATAATCTATAAAGCGGGGAATACTGAGTAATAGTTGAGTTATTGTATCCAGGATTTACAGCAACATCTTCTGTAATAAAATCATTTGGTAAATTAGCAAATCTATTAGTTCTTAAAGTTATTAAACTTGCATCTGTGGTTTTAGATAATCTAAGCAATAATTTTAATTCTAAGGTATTAATGAATCTTAACCATTTTGTAGTATCACCTTGAAATACAATATCCTCAGAGCCTAAAGATTTAACATTTGCCGGAGCATTAGAAATGTTATCTCTAGCAGAATCAAGTTCAGCTAGTAATTTAACATAAATTTGCTTATCGTCGTCGTATTTAGGATAAGGGTTATTAAGTCCTTTAAATGCGTCACTATAAGGCGCATCACCGTACAAAGATATTACATAGTCCATAGCCATAACTTTGAAAGCTTTTGCCACTGCATAATGATATGCATATTCTGGGCTTTTAGCTTCATCATCTATTATGTCCTGAAAATTATCCGCAGTTAAATACAAATGATCCCATATTGTGCTATAACTTGAACTAGTAAAGTTATTGTAATAATAAGCGGCATCATTAGTTGTAAAACCAAAATTTATACCATAAGTGTAACTCATCTTATCTCCAAAGTTGTGGGTATAAAAAACTTGACCTATTTGAAATCCAGACAAGGCACCTGCTAGCTTGTTACTTGGTAACAACTGGCTACTAAAAGGACTGTTTGTTTGATCTTTGTTTACATCGAGATAATTTTCACACGATGCAAGTGATAGAACAATAAACAAAGAAAAAATTATTTTTTTCATAATTGTTAATTTTTAAAATTAATATTTAAAATGTTGCATTTATTGAGAATCCATAAGTTCTAGATGATGGATATTGCTCAATTTGAGAAAAACCAATACCATTAGCAGAAGTATTTCCTGTAGCTCTTCTTGAAGAATTTTCAGTAGAACCATTATATTGGCTAGAAGCTTCAGGATCTGAATAATATCTATTATCTTTCGCAAAAAGAATAAAAGGATTTCTAGCATTAACACTAATTTTTAACCCTGATAAACCAGTGCTTTGGATTAATGAGTTAGGTAAAGAATAACTTAATGAAATTTCTCTGATTTTAAGAGCTGTACCATCAATTAAGTTATTAGCACCAGTAGAAGCTAAAGTAGTGTAGTAAGATTGAGTTCTGTTGTCAGAAGATGAAGTATAATTTCCACCTGTGATAACTGTTGTATTTGGAATATAGGTTCCTGGAGCAGCTGTATTAGCTATTACAGAACCTGGAAGTATTGTTCCAGTTGCTCTATCCCAATCAATTGTAGATACATCTTTTCCAGACCAAGTTAACTCATATTTAGATTCTGAAATAAAATGATTTCCTGTTCTGTAGTCTAATGCGAATGATAAACCAATTCCTTTGTAATTAAGAGTATTAGTCAAACCTAGAATATAATCTGGAGTAACTTTTCCTAATTTTTTATAAGTAGGATTTTCAGAAACTGCACCAGTTGTTCCATTAACAATTACATTACCATTAGTATCTCTTGTTACATCTGTACCAATAATATAAGGAAAAGATTCACCCTCTAAAGCAACAATTGATGCATTAATATTAGTATCGTTGCTAATATCATATACTACAACCTGGTTTGATAAATCACTAACTTTAGTTACTTTAGTATCATATGAAGTGAATGAAAATCTACCCGTCCAGGAGAAATTTTTGTTTTTTATTGGATTAAATCCTAAATCAAGTTCAACTCCTTTAGCTTTAAGTTCTCCAACATTATCAACTAATGAAGTCAAACCAGAAGTTGGACTTAGAGAAGAAGAAGTAATTAAATTACTAGTTGTAGTTTGATAAACAGAAGCGTCAAAAGTTAACTTGTTATTAAAGAAACCAAAGTTAGCACCTGCCTCAATTGTTGTATATTGTTCTGGCTTAATCTTAGGATTAGTTAAAGAAGTAAAATTATTATAAGAATTACCAATACCTGAATATGGATATCCTGCGGCTAAACCAGACACGTCAGTTAACGCGTAAGTATTTAGTGGATCAGCTGAACCAACACTAGTTGCATTTGCATAAACTTTTAAGTAATTTAAAGTAGATTTATTTTTTAAAAACTCTAAAGTTTTTGTTGGAACAAACGAAACCCCTGCTGATGGATATTTATAATATGTATTACCTAACTTACTATTAGCTTCTACACGATAAGTTGCATTAAAAAACAAATAATCTTTGTAAGACAAATCAGCGTTTGCGAAATAAGCAATGTTTCTATCGTCAAATTCAACATTTCTTAATGTATTTGGTAAATCAGGATTTTTAACATTTTGAATGTTATACCATCCAGGTACATCCAGGTTTTTACCACCTTGAGACAATCTGTTTGTATAATTATATTGCATATTTTGACCAACATTAAATTTCAACGCTAATTTATCATTAATATCATAGTTAAAATTAGCCATCAAGTCTCCATAATAATATGTTGATGTAAAATTACTTTGATAAAAAGAGGAAGCTTGACTAACATCAGCATTATTTGCAGCAACTTCTGCAAGATTATCTTGTTCTGTAGAATAACTAATTTGGTTGTTGTTTCTAAGTTGAACCGATCCTCTATATGAAAAATTAACGTTTTTATTCAAATTATAATTTGTATTAATACCTGCATTTACAAAATTATTTTTTTGATTTAGTCTATTATTATCTCTTGCCCAAAAAGGGTTTTTATAATATACTGTATAACCATAAGGTGTTCCATCATTAAACAATTCAATAGGCACATTTGAAGCAGCTTGCAACAATGACTGTAATGTTGAAGCTGTATTAGATTGATGAGTGTTTGAATTAATAAAAGTAAAGGTTCCACCGAGTGAAAATTTATTATATTTTTTAAAACCATTAAAAATGAAAGTATTTCTAATTGAATTATCACCTGGAACCATAAAATCTCTTTTAACAGAACCGATATTTAAATTTACATAAGCATCTGCTCCACCAACATTCACATTAATATTGTTTTGAAAAATCTGACCTTGTTTATAGTATCCTTTTGCATTGTCTTTAATAAAAGAATATGGTGTTGTTAATTGAGTTCCATCAGGTTTAGTTAAACCAACATCTCTAATACTGCCATCTAACAATTCACCCCATCCACCATTTTCTATTTTATCAAAAGTACCAAACCAGCCTTGACCGAATTTGTTTTGCATTTTAGGCAAAAATGAAATACTCTCAACATCAAGAGAAGAGGTTACACTTACAATTAATTTTTCATTAGCAGTTCCTTTTTTTGTAGCAACAATAATTACTCCGTTTTTTCCCTGAGAGCCATAAAGTGCAGCTCCTTGAGCCCCTTTAAGAACAGTTACATTCGACACAGCATCAGGCGGCAATGAAGCCAAAACATCAGCAGTTGAGATTACATCATCAATAACTACCAAAGCTTCTGTATTACCACCTACAGATAACATACTTCGGATTCTAATAGAGCTATTACCTCCAACACCATTAGACGTGTTACTAATTGTAAGACCAGAAACTTTACCAACAAGAGAACTAACAACATTTGGATTTGAAGCTAACTTAAGCTCTGAATTTCCAATTGTTTGTGAGGTTGCTGTTACCGCATCTTTCTTTTTCTTAATTCCTAATGCTCCAGTAATAAGAACATCATCTAATAATTTAGAATTTTCTTTTAAAGAAAGACTATAATTATTAGCAGCGCCAATAGTTATAGTTTTTGTATCGTAACTTGTGAACGAAACAACCAATACATCTCCTGATTTAGCTTTGATAGAAAACTTTCCATCAATATCAGTTGATACACCGCCTTTTGTTCCTTTAATTACAACATTAGCACCCGGCAAAGGTAGTTTGCCATCAGTAATCGTACCTGTAACAGTTTTCTCTTGTGCAAACGAAAACTGCATTGATAACGCTATTAAAAGCGTAAAAATCCATTTGAACTTCGATCTCATATTAATTTTTATTTGAGTTAGTTATTCCGCAAACTTCTTAATAATTTCTTAATTAAACAAATAATAATAAGAAATTTTACCATTTATTTTTGTTATTTTTTTTGGGAAGTATATTACACTTGTCTTTGAAACATATAAATAACTATAAGAATAGAGCAAAAGGTTTAGTAATTTTTATATTTTTATCAAAATTAATTTAATGTTAAAGTTAAGATATACAGAATATAAATTTGAATGCGGAACAGATGAAGCTGGCAGAGGATGTCTAGCAGGACCTGTTACCGCAGCGGCAATTTTACTTCCCGATGATTTTGAAATGGATTTACTCAATGACTCCAAAAAATTATCTGAAAAAACAAGAGAAAAGCTAAAACCTATTATTGAAGAAAAAGCAATGGCTTTTTCAGTAACTCACATTGAACCAAAAATAATAGACGAAATCAATATTTTAAACGCATCCATAAATGCAATGCATAAGTGTATTGTGAAGCTAATTCCTACACCATTATATATAATAGTAGATGGAAACCGATTTAAACCCATAAATAATATTCCTTACAGTACTATTATTAAAGGTGATTCTAAATATATGAGTATTGCAGCTGCTTCTGTTTTGGCAAAAACCTATCGTGATCAATATATGGATAAAATTCATGAAGAATTCCCTATGTATAATTGGAAACAAAACAAAGGATATCCTACTAAAGAGCATCGAGAAGCCATCAGAAAATATGGCATTACTAAATACCATAGAATCAGTTTTAGATTATTACCTGAACAATTAAAATTAGATATTTAGATTCTTGGATGTTTAGATTATTTTAATAATCAAAAAATAGAACAATCGAAAAGTACACAAAAGTGTTTTATTATTTTTCCTTTCACTTCTTGTTCATCAACTTTTTCAACATCAAGTTCTACATGCAATGAAGTTACCGATTTGCCTTTTATTCCACATGGAATAATATTGTCAAAATATCCTAAATCAGCATTTACGTTAAGTGCAAATCCATGCATAGTAACCCATCGACTAGCGCGAACTCCCAAAGCACAAATTTTTCGAGCGAATGGAGTACCAACATCCAACCAAACTCCCGTCTCTCCTTTACTCCTATCTCCTTTTATATTATATTCTGCTAAAGTCAGAATGATAGCTTCTTCTAAAAAACGTAAATACTTATGAATATCTGTAAAAAAGTTTTCTAAATCTAAAATAGGATATCCTACAATTTGACCAGGTCCATGATAGGTAATATCTCCACCTCTATTTATTTTATAAAAAGAAGCCGCTTTAGATTCCAGTTGTTTTTCTGATAAAAGTAAATTAGAGACATCGCCACTTTTACCTAACGTATATACGTGGGGGTGTTCTACAAAAAGCAGGAAGTTTGGTGTTGGAAGTTGGAAATCAGCATTTCTGTTTTGAATTTTAATATCCACAATTTCTTTAAACAATTCTTCTTGAAAATCCCAAGTGGCTTTGTAATCTTTAATTCCTAATTCTTGAAGCTGGATTTTTTTATTCATTTAATTATGATAGAAACGGTTCTGAAGGACAAAGATACAAAGGTTTTACATGCTAGTAAAAATAAATTTATCGGTAAACTTTGTTTCGCAACAACTTTGTTCCTTTGCAACTAAATTCTATCTTTGTAAAATTAAATACAAAAAATACATGCAACTTTCAGAACAAGAAATCATTAGAAGAGAAAAGCTTGATGCTTTAAGAACTTTAGGAATTAACCCTTACCCTGCAGATTTATTTCCAGTAAATACAACATCAAAGGAGATCAAGGAAAATTTTGAAGACGGGAAGAAAGTTGTAATAGCTGGTAGATTAATGAGTGTTCGCGACCAAGGAAAGGCATGTTTTACCGAATTACAAGATAGCGAAGGAAGAATTCAAATGTATTTTAACAGAGATATTCTTTGTCCGGATGAAGATAAAACAATTTACAATCAGGTATTTAAAAAATTAACTGACTTAGGAGATTTCATTGGTATTGAAGGAGAACTTTTTACAACAAAAGTCGGAGCTCAATGTATTCGTGTAGATAAATTTACTTTTTTAAGCAAAACACTTCGCCCCTTGCCATTACCCAAAGTGGATGAAGACGGAAAAGTTCACGATGCCTTTAATGATGCCGAATTACGTTATAGAATGCGCTATGTAGATTTAGTTGTAAATCCGCAAGTAAAAGAAGTTTTCTTGAAAAGAACCAAACTTTTTTCCGCGATGCGAAATTTCTTTAATGAAGCAGGTTACTTAGAAGTGGAAACCCCAATTTTACAAGCTATTCCGGGTGGAGCTGCAGCAAGACCTTTTATGACACATCACAACGCTTTAGACATTCCATTATATATGAGAATTGCTAACGAATTGTATCTGAAAAGATTGATTGTTGGCGGATTTGATGGCGTTTATGAATTTTCTAAAAACTTCAGAAATGAAGGAATGGACAGAACTCATAATCCAGAATTTACTGCAATGGAAATTTATGTAGCTTACAAAGATTATAATTGGATGATGGAATTTGCCGAAAATCTTTTAGACTATTGTGCTAGAGAAGTAAATGGAAGTAGCGAAGTAATTTTTGGCGAACATAAAATAAATTTCAAAGCTCCTTATGCACGTGTTACCATGACACAATCGATTATCGATTTTACAGGATTTGATATTTCTGGAAAAAGTGAAGCAGAATTATTTGATGCAGCTAAATCCATGGGGATAGATGTAGATGAAACTATGGGTAAAGGTAAACTAATTGATGAAATTTTTGGTGCTAAATGTGAAAGAAATTATATACAACCTACTTTCATAACCGATTATCCTAAAGAAATGTCTCCATTGTGCAAATCACACCGTGACAATCCCGATTTGACAGAACGTTTTGAATTGATGGTTTGCGGTAAAGAAATTGCAAATGCCTATTCTGAACTAAATGATCCTATTGACCAGAGAGTACGTTTTGAACATCAAATGAAGTTGTCTGAAAAAGGAGACGATGAGGCAAACGGTATTATTGATGAAGATTTTCTTCGTGCACTTGAATACGGTATGCCACCAACATCCGGAATGGGAATTGGAATGGATAGATTAATCATGTACTTAACAAACAATGCGTCAATTCAGGAAGTGCTGTTTTTCCCACAGATGCGTCCAGAGAAAAAACAAATGGAATTAACTGAAGACGAGAAAATAATTATTGGCTTATTAAAAATAGAAAACAACCAATCTTTAAATCAATTAAAAGAAAAATCAACTTTAACTGGAAAAAAATGGGATGCTGCCATGAAAAACTTATCTAAACTTGGTTTAACAAAAGTTTTAGTAGACAGAGAAAACAAAACGGTAGAACTTAAAGCATAATTTTTTTTGAAAAAATCTTGTATTTTAAAAAAAAATATTAAATTCGCTCAATAACAATTAAATTATTTTAAAATTATGAAAAAAATCATTGCAATAGCGGTTCTTACTTTAGCTTTTAATTTTAATTCAAATGCTCAAGAAGCATTAAAAGCTACAAGTATTAAAACAGAAAACAACGCAGAATTAATTCAAAAAAATATTGCTAAAGACGTTGCTGACATTGACAGAGTTGTAACATTGAACGAAAGTTTAAAACGTGATTTTACTACTTTATTAAATATGCGAGCAGAAGCATTAAGCAATGCTAGATCTGAAGAAGAAAGAAAAGCTCTTAATCAAAGATTTTCAACAAAATTATTAGGTGGTTTAACCTCTGATCAGTTAGGATTATTAAAAGGCAATAAAGAGTTGTATAACAGATTAACTCAATATTCTTATAAATAAATAGCTAACTAATTAAAAAAAAACAGGATTATGTAAAACATTATCCTGTTTTTTTTTAACTATAATTTAAATTTTTGCTAAACCTGTAATTGGATTTTACATTACCTGCAGTAAAAAAAATATTGGCAACTATTAAATTTAATAACTAATAAACATCTAGAGACAAAAAAATAAATACTTGTTATTTAACATAATTTTTTTATTAATTTTTTGTTAATGATTAAACCATATTGAATTAAAAATGTCAAATTAATATAACATAATAATATAAAAAGATGAAGAAATTAGTGTTTATGGCATTATTAATTGTTGGAATTACAGCATTTGCCCAAGAGAAAAGAGAAGAAAGAAAAGAAAAACTTTCACCTGAACAGCGTGTCAATTTTCAAGTAAAAAAAATCACTAAAGATTTGAATTTAAACGAAAAACAAATCGAACAAGTAAAAACCTTAGTTTCTAAAGAAGTTGAAAAAAGAGAAGCGAAAAGAACCGAGATGGAAGCAAAAAGAGAGGGTCAAACAACACCTTCTAAAAAAGAAATGGAAGCTAGAAAAACAGAAATGAAAGCAAATCAAGAAGCCATGAAATCTGAAATGAAAAAAATATTGACCGCCGAACAATTCACTAAATGGGAAGAAAAACAAAAAGA
>Ga0209499_1000181_pt1 | contig 46358 bp, 39 predicted proteins | sample C_130208_EF_Meta_FD_187306 | JGI IMG/M metagenome (GOLD analysis project Ga0209499, IMG submission 187306) | Freshwater microbial communities from Lake Croche, Canada to study carbon cycling - C_130208_EF_MetaG (SPAdes) (version 2) | ecosystem: Environmental > Aquatic > Freshwater > Lake...
CAAGAGCAGATTAAAATGATTCAGGATCAATTAAATAATCGACCGCGAAAACGATTAGGGTTTAAAACGCCCAACGAAGTATTTATGCAGTCCATAAAACGTGTTGCACTTCGTAAATGAATCCACCCCATATTATTTCCTGATACTAAAGAAATTTAAAATCTCGTTCGATAAGTATCAGGAAATTTCGACTACTTGTTGTCAGGTATACAAACACCTATGAAGACATTACGCATATGCACATTTCAACTATTGTGGATCTTATTCACCATTTGTTCTGTACAATCATGTTACGGACTGCAAATTGAAGAAGCCTACCCTGCACGACCGGTACGGCTAATCACTGGATCACCAGGAAGCACTGCTGAAATAACGGCTCGCTTTGTCGGGCAACGGCTTGTAGAACGCTGGGAAAAACAAGTCGTGATTGATGGCCGGGCTGGTGCTGGCGGCATTATTGGCGCTGAAATTGCATCACGCTCCGCCCCTGATGGTTATACATTGCTGATCGGCCACATTGGCACTCATGCAAGTCCTCAGTTTTTGTTTAAGAAACTAGCATATGACCCCGTCAAAGATTTCATTCCTATCACACTTACAACCGTTTCCGGTATTGCCTTAGTTGTTCATCCAGCAATTCCGACAAACCAATTAAAAGAGTTTGTCCTATATTCAAAAAATAAAAGTGGTGGCTTAAGTTATGCGTCTGCTGGGGGCGGCTCTAGCAGTCAATTGTCTGCCGAACTATTCAATCAAGCAGTTGGCGCAAAGTTAGTTCACGTTGCTTATAAAGGTGCTGGGTTTGCACTGACCGGCGTCGTGTCGGGCGAAGTACAAGCCGCATTTTTATCGACCACAACAGCCTCCATTCAGGTCAAGGCTGGGAAGCTACGCGCGCTTGCGGTATTTAGCAAAGAACGCTTCCCAGCAGCTCCAGACATTCCTACTGCCACTGAACAAGGCTTTCCTGGAATTGACAGCGTTGTATGGTTTGGTTTGTTTGCCCCTGCCAAAACACCGATACAATATATTAAAAAAATTAATCGCGACGTGGCTGAGGTATTAAGATCTCCTGAGGCACGCAACACACTACTTGCACAAGGTGCAGAACCGTCTACGACCTCGCCAGAAGAATTTTCACAGTTTTTAATGAGTGAAATAAAAAAATGGGGCGCTGTGATTAAAAATGCTGGGATACAACCTTATTAACACTTCATAGAAAATTTACATAATCATGCCTAATCAAACGCACGATCGACCATCACACGGCTTCACAATTGAACAATCCATTCATCACTCACCCTATCCGGCACTCCTAACTTTCGCTCTTACTCAAGATGATGTATATGTACCCGTAGTCATCCGCAAACCACACGGAATCGGCCCATTCCCGGCAATCACCATGGGACGCGGTGACGGCAGAGGTGGCATGCCACATATTCTTGAAGATGTTCAACAATTGACTGCCATGCAAGACCGGTTGATTGAACGCGGCTATGTTGTTGCTTATGTCAACTACCGCAATGAAATACCCAAACTATACGGCAGCCAAAGTCCAGTTGTTCATTTAGTAGACGATGTCAGTGGCGGCGAGAATCGCATACTCAAATCTGCCGCCACCCTAGATTCTGATGATTTAACGGCAATTGTTTTATATCTACAGACACTACCCTACGTCAAAGCAGATGCCATTGGATCGCTCGGCATCAGTCATGGCGGCGAAATGATTCTTAAAGCAATGTCTGCAGGTGCTCCTATTGCTGCGGGTGTTATTGCTGAAGGCGCATCTCATGAATTCTTAAGCGTTGACACTGGCCCTAATGCGCCACGCATTGATGACGAACTACAGTATAACGATATCAATATCGTCAAACCCAATGCCATTAAACCCAAAGCCATGACCCGTATTCAAAATATTCATCAACCAGTATTGAATCTCGGTAGAGATCAAGATCACTTACAAGGGATATTTCAATTGGTCCATGAATGGATGCTAGAATCCGCCAAAAACAGTTCATGGCAAAGTTTTGATCACCCTGTGCATGGTTACGCACTCATATACAACGATACCCATAAAACCTTTAGCCCAGATCCCATCCAAAAAAAGACTTTCGATTTGTATATGAATTTCTTTGATCAGCATCTAAAATAGCTTTTTATAGCTTCACATGATTAAAGAGTGTGCCATTGATCCAGACTTTTTAGAACGCACTATTTTCTTTGATTTAACTATTAAAATTTTTATGATCACTATGATGACTGTTCATTTACATCCGTTGCGTTTCATCAGTATGCTCTGTATGTTTTCCATGCTATCTGCTGCAAATGCTCAAGTTAACCTGACCCCAAACACTTACCCCAATCGTGCAGTTCGCATTGTAGTGCCCTCCTCTGCGGGTGGCGGCAATGATTTATTAGCAAGACTTTTAGGCGTTAAAATTTCCGAGCACTGGGGTCAACAAGTAATTGCCGATCTACGACCTGGAGCCGCTGGCATCCTAGGTTCAGAACTGGTTGCTAAAGCAACTCCTGATGGCTACACCCTATTAATAGTCTCTACTGGCTACAGCTTAAACCCAGGCTTATATAGCAAGTTACCCTATGACACCTTAAATGACTTTGCTAGAGTCAACTTAATCGCTTACGCACCCAATGTGCTGGTCGTGCATCCTTCATTACCCAGTAAAACAGTCAAACAACTCATCCAGCTCGCGAAATCAAGACCCAATGAACTCAATTATGCTTCATCCGGCCCTGGCACAGGCGGTCATTTATCAATTGAGCTGTTTAAACACTTAGCCGGCTTGCAAATTATTCATGTGCCCTACAAAGGTGCTGGTGACGCCACAACAGCGGTGGTCAGCGGTCAGGTGCAAATGTTGATGAGCTCTCCTGGGGCAGTCCTCCCATTTGTAAAGTCTGGTCGATTAAGGGCATTGGCGGTAGGCTCTGCACAGCGTGTGCGCGCCATGCCGGACGTTCCTACCATCGCAGAAGCTGCACTGCCTGGATATGATGTCAATGGCTATTACGGTATATTAGCACCTGGCAAAACACCACCAGCGGTTGTTCAACGAGTTTATACAGAGTTTGATCGTGCGATCAAAATTCCTGACGTGAATAAACAATTAGAAGCTTGGGGCTTTGACCCTGCAAGCTTAACACCAGAGCAATTTACAGATTACGTCAAAGCTGAATTACAAAAATGGCCCCCCGTCTTTAAGTCCGCCGGGATCAAACTTAATTACTGATCATAAATAATTACTGAGGCCGTAATTAGAATTTAGGACTTAGTCTAACTTGATATTGGCCTCTTTAATTAACTTAGCATGCTTCGCTACTTCAGCCAAAATATGTTGTGTAAACTGCGCACGAGTAGCACCTGCGGGCTCTGAGCCATCTGTCGCAAAACGTGGCCCCACTTCTGGATATTTCAAAGCCTCTAGAACAGCATGATTGAGCTGATCTAAAATTGGCTTGGGTGTTGCTGCAGGGGCTAAAATACCATACCAACCATTGATATCGTAACCAGGTAAACCGGCTTCCGACATGGTTGGCATATCTGGCAAGACCGGTGAACGTTTTTTCATACTCACCGCTAACCAACGCAAACGTCCCGCCTTGACATGCTGCTGCGTCCCAATAATTGTTGCAAATAAGGAATGAATCTGTCCACCTAACATATCATTAATGGCTGCTGCACCACCCTTGTAAGGTACATGAATCCAATTCACCTTTGCCATTGAACTCATTAAGGTGCCTGCCAAATGACTCAAACCACCCGAGCCAGATGAGCCATACGTATAATAATTAGGTTTGTTTTTAATTAACTCAATCATCTCTTTTAACGACCGCGCTGGCACTGCAGCGTTAACGGTTAAACAATAAGGCTGAGACGTGACTTGCGATATAGGCGCGAAATCTTTGATTAAGTCATACGGTAAATTTTTCTGCAAAGTGTAATTTACCGTATGGGTTGCAGATACTAGGGTCACTGTATATCCATCGGGTGGTGATTTTGCAGCAAGATCAAGACCTATATTGCCAGCCGCACCCGGACGATTGTCGACAACAATTTGTTGCGCTAACAAATCTGCCATTTTTAATGCGACAGTACGCGCAGTAATGTCAGTGCCTGCACCAGGCACAAAAGGCACAATAAAGCGGATTGGTCGAGTAGGAAATTTAGTCTCTACCGCCTTAACTTGACATGCAAACCCTAACATGAACACCACGCAACATTGTGCTACACCTAGACATAAATTCTGATTCATATTCAAAGCACCTCTATGGACATTAATGGCGCGTATTGCTGCCCACCGTGACCATCGCTATCGCGAGGATCGCCCTGAAAATAAGGTCTGGGTATGGATGCTTTTATTGCATACGCATGATCACAATAAAAGAATTTAACTGCGTCTACAGGCAATCGATAACATTGCGCCACAACCTCACGACTCAGCGCACCAGAATTTTTCACTCGTTGATAAGTTTCATCATCATCAAACATGATGTCAAAAGTCAGTTCAAAAGGACCCGCATTTTTACTACGGATCAATCGCGCGAGCTCTGCCAGTTGGGTCATGTCAAAATTTCCCCGTTGTGATTACCACTTACATCAAACAATGTCATTGGAAACATCTCCGTTGGGCTATCTGGTTCTAATACATGATTAACATTGAAGCGATATACCGCACCACGCTCCATTTGATTATACGGACAAGCAATCGCGGTAATTAAGCCGCTCCACTCCGGTATCGGTAAGTGCAGTGCTTGATGTCGAATGATTCCACCGATCGTATTCGCAATATCTTGGGTTGGTGCAGTCGCCTCAAAGATCAGACATAGCTCGTGTGACTTAATATCCGTCACAGGCTCTAACGGACCCATAGTGCCATTTTTTCCATAAATACGAATATTTAATAAGTAATCACTAGGCGCTAATTGATCGCCAAACACCATATTCACACGCGCATGTATTTTTTCAGTTAAGCGTGTAGTCCAGTCATCAATTTGACGAATAATATAGGGGTCACGTACAGATCCAATCAAAATACTTTGATAGCCGACCAACTCAGCACCTTCTAGCTTAACGGTATACCGATCGGCCTTAATAAATTCACTACCCTTTACCCTGACTGCGCGATCGCTAATCGCCTCATAGCGAGAGTTCGTCAAATCAAGCGTGCCCGAGCATTCCAGTAGTTTAAAAGGATCAGCATTCTCATACAAACTATGCGAGGCTATACTTTGCGGAGTGCAGCGTAACGAGGGGTCTGGCGCTTCCACAACGAAATGATCTCTACGCACCCATGCAAACATGCAATCCGGTGTTTTACGCTGTACCGCTGATGCGGCACCACACTCCAAAATCTTTGCCATATGCCAAGCAATTCCCTCTGGGAACCCCATCATCACGGGCATCGCTGCAAAAATTGCGGTGTCACTAGAACGCCCTGCAATAATGACATCCGCACCCGCTGCAAGCGCATGCTGCCATGGTTCTAATCCCATCATCCCGACAATGTGCGCACTGCGATCGATAGTCTTTTCATCAAACTCAGGCGCTGGAAATAAGGGCGTAATCCGTCCCTCTTGCAAGCGCCGCTTTAAATAGTCTCGATCTTGCTCCGCTTGAATCACCGCCAGTTTAAAACTTAAACCCTCAGTGGCTGCAATTTCCTTGACGAGATCAACCATATCAGAGACTTGTTGTGCGTTACCACCCGTACCCGCAGTGCCAATCAACAAGGGCACTTTAATCTTTCTAGCCCCCATCAGCATCAAACGCAGATCACGGCGAATCGCGGCCCTAGGGAATGCTGTTGCACCAGAACCTAAATATTCAGGTCCAGGATCTGTTGAGCCCGCATCGGCGCCAATAAAATGTGGCTTCTGGGCTAAACCTTGTTCAAAAGAGCTCTCTAAAAAACCTGAACCGGTCACGCCAGTTGGCGCTAATACCCGAATCTCATCCATATTCATACCTATCGCCATAAAATAATCAACCTATTATAGTACAAAATCAAAAATCCCCTTTAAGGTGGATTTTTATTCCACTGACAACTCAGCATCCCTGAGTTCGCATACAAAACATTATTGACGAATCGAATTAGCTGAATGATTCGGGTTTGCTAAATTGCAAATATACGCCTCACTGACTCGGTTTTTTAAAATGACATTACGATATACAGCAGTCCATTAAATGGTCGCCAAATGATTGGTTGCTACCGATCGACGACCAGGTCGAAAATATCGCGTATCTTGATAAAAGTGCAGACTGTTATTGCCCTCCCACCAACCTGGCAAACCTAACACTGGTAATGGCGCTAGTTCATAGGGGTGACGCCACAACTGCTGATTGCGCAGTTGCGCTGCCAAAACCACAGCAATCTGGGCACGCTGCCGGGCTAAGGGCAAGCACATAAACGCCGGCGACACCTGAATCAATCGTGAATGACCCGTCATGCCCACATACGGCGCTAATGCTTTCTCATACAAGGCATGACCAAATACCATGAGTTGGAGTTCGTTCATGGTCTGTTGCCTGCGCATCCAAAATAATTCTGTCCATTGAAAATACCGAATCTGGTCTAGTAGGCTAGCATCTGCCGACCACACCACAACACCACTCTCATCAAACAGGGTTAAGGTATCTCTAACACGCCCCCGCTGCGATCGCGCAGGCGATTGCTCTGCATAACAAATCATTGCCCAATAATGGCGGGCATTTAAAGCTGCTTTAGCATGCGGGAATCGCAACCACGTCAACACATTTAATAAATCATGCCAATTATTAGCCCTAAATAATAATTCACCATATACATACAAACGCTGCTCATAAGACAGCCTGTCATGGTCGTGGGCATGGTCATGGTCATGGTCGTGGGCATGGGCTATGTTATGCAAGATATGGTTGGTCCCATCTAACCCCTGCGAGATCAAGCGCAACGGCAGACCCGCTGCATTTTTAATCCCAGCTGCTGTGAATAACTGCTGTAGGTAGGGTAATCGCGGCCAGTCTTCAGAACCCCAATGCGTCACATAGCCTGCAAGTGGTTCAAAAATCGGGTGAGACTCAATAAATTGATGATTCCATATGTCCATAACTGACTACGAGCTCTCGGCATTTTTCTGCATTTTTCTGCTTTTTGCTTAATTTTTCAGTACACTCTAACAAATTTATTCGTTGTCAGTATGGATCTAGTCCTATTATTGTTATGATTTTATATTCGATCCATGAGAAATCTTGTATTTTTTCTGTGCTCTTCTTTAATCTCCACCTTAAATCTTTAACCTCTTTAACCGCGCATGTTGATGCGCTTACTCTTTAATCTGAAATAATTCCTCTATGAGCGATACTGTTGATTGCGCCATCATTGGCGCAGGTGTTGTTGGGCTGGCCATAGCGCGGCGCATGGCTAAGGCCGGGCGAGAAGTCGTCATCCTCGAAGCAGAGACTGCGTTTGGCACACAAACCAGCGCCCGCAACTCGGAAGTCATTCATGCCGGTATTTATTACGAGCCTGGTAGCATGAAAGCCAAACTTTGCGTTCCCGGTCGTAAAGCCTTGTATCTGTATTGTGCGGAACATGCGGTAAAACACGAACAAATCGGTAAGATCGTGGTGGCTTGCGAAGAAGCACAGGTCGCTAGCATGCACAAATATATGGCACAAGCTGTAGCCAATGGAGTAGATGATCTTCGACTACTAAGCACTCAAGAACTCCATGAAATGGAGCCTAATGTACGTGCAGCAGCTGGTTTTTACTCGCCATCGACAGGCATTATTGATAGTCATGGCTTAATGCTGTCTTACCTAGGCGAGGCCGAAGCGCATGGCGCAGCCCTGGCCCTAGCGAGTCCGGTATTAGGCGGACAAGTCTCCGACCAAGGTATCAGACTAGAAGTGGGGGGCGCTGAAGCCATGACTATCGATTGTCGAACAGTCATTAATGCTGCCGGTCTGCGCGCACCTGATGTCGCTCGTAGCATCTGCGGTATCCCTCTCGATAGCATCCCACCGGCCTACTATGCCATTGGTCATTACTACACGCTAAGTGGCCCCTCTCCCTTTAATCATCTTGTCTATCCAGTCACCCGCCAAGATTGGTTGGGGGTACACGTGACTATTGATCTGGGGCATCAGGTTAAATTTGGTCCAGACTTTGAATGGATAGACCGTATCGATTACCGCTTTGACGAGAGCCGCGAGGCGAGCTTCTATGAAGCAATTCGCCGCTACTACCCAGGTTTGCCTGACGGCACACTACAACCGGGCTACACCGGCATTCGTCCGCGTATTACTGGCCCCGGAGAGCCGGTACAAGACTTCACCTTCTCAGGTGTACGTGAACATGGTGTTGAAGGGCTACTCAATCTATTTGGTATTGAATCGCCAGGTCTGACCTCATCGCTGGCGATTGCAGATCATGTCGCAAGTCTTTTAAACGCGCAGTAACTCGCACTGACTATTAATTTCATTTAAAGCTGGCGCCTAGGGATGCCACTGCAGGCTCGGCTCATCGAATGCAGCGGCTTGCTCACGTAATGCAAGGATATGGTCTTGCCAGAAACGTTGCGTATTAAAAAACGGAAAACTCACCGGGAATGCAGGGTCATCCCAACGCCGCGCCAACCAACCCGTGTAATGCACCATACGCAAGGTGCGTAAAGATTCGATCAGTCGTAACTCATCTGGATTAAAACTCAAAAATTCGCTATACCCTTCCAACAGTGCCGTGAGTTGCACTTGTTGCGTTTGCGGACTGCCCGACAAACACATCCAGAGGTCTTGCACCGCTGGCCCCATACGCGCATCGTCTAAGTCAACAAAGTGCGGGCCGGCATCGGTCCACAGCATATTGCCTGCATGACAATCACCGTGTAAACGCAAATTAGCGACTGCACCGACTTCTGCCCAACAATGCTCCACACGCTCTAGAACATCGTCGACCACACTAGCGTAAGCGTCATATAAATCGGTTGGCACAAAATCACTATCTAACACCAACTGCGACGGCTCCCAGCCATAGTTTTCAATCGTCAGTTGCGGTCTTTCTACAAATGGTTGCAATCGACCAACCGCATGGATTCTGGCAATAAATCGACCCAGCCAACGTAATATTGCAGGATCTTCAAACTCTGGCGTGCGCCCCCCCCGTTTGGGATAGACAGCAAACTGAAATCCTGCATATTCATGGCGGGTCCGCTGATGCAACAGCAAAGGGGCAACAATAGGAATCTCGCGAGCAGCTAAGGCGAGTGCAAAGTCATGCTCCTCTTGAATGGCGGCCGTCGACCAGCGCTCAGGACGATAAAACTTAGCCACAACCGCAGAGCCGTCCGCTAGGCCCACTTGGTAGACGCGATTCTCAAAACTATTTAAGGCCTGCAAGCGTCCATCACACGCTAGGCCACAGCATTGCTCAATCGCGTCCAACAGCAGTTGCGGGTTCAGACCTGCATATGGCGTCAACTGCGGTTCATGCGAGTCTGTCATCCTGTGCGCACCTCAAGGCAAATACCGACAACTATAAATTTATCTTTAAGTATCAGATATTTAGTCAATGTTTTACAACCGACTGCGGCAAGCGCTCTAACATTCGACCCGCAATAAAAGCAGATCCATTGGGCAGACGCTCAGGCAACATCTGCGGCAACACCGTCACATGAGTGATTCGGCACTCAGCAAGCGCGCTAGTCATGATGGCACTCACTTCGGCCACCTCATCCATAAGGTGCAATGGCCAACTAAAACCTTCAAACAAAGACTCATCAAAGGGCGAGCTCAAACTCAGACGCAACTCGCCTGCTCCACCTGGGAGTTGATGGGCAGACAATACCGCCTCAGGGTCGCCTACGCTCAAACGAAACCGACGCACATTGTTACCCAAAAACAGACTCAAAGCCGCCTCGAGCTGCGCCGAACGACCCGCATATGCTGCTTTGATAATCGGCTGTGGCGGGCGAGCTAGCGCTAAAACTTCAAGCCCTGGCTGTGCCAGTTGCGCTGCCAAGGCCTTGGTCAGCGGCATGCCCCAAGTACCAATATTAGAAGCCGATTCTAAAAACGATGGCAAATGCTCTGGTGTAACCCCCGCACCCACCAAAAAACGCAGGTGCACTTGTTCGCGCTTACCGGCAATCGAAATCGACTCGGGAGAGCAATGCTCGGCTAAGTTACGTTGCTGACCGGCTTCACCAGCTGACCATAAATCAACAGCTGAAATCGATTGCAAGGCCTGCTCACTACAGAGCGCATTACCCAAGCCAAAATTACGCGTTGCACCCACTGCGCCGTGTTCTGCCAAAAGCGCGCTCACCGCTTCAATGTCGGGCACTATCCCATCAAGAGCGCAAGCTTTGCTCGCCCCAGCAACCATAATTAAGGGTATAGCAAACCAACGCAGGGAGACCCCAGCACCACGACGATCAATAGCACTCGCCATCGCATTCACCAAGCGACGCGCTTGCGCCGGCGTGGACCCGCTTAAAGCGGCATTCAGAAGCGCTTGATCACCGGCCTCAAATGCACTCAGCAGGGACTCGCGCAATTGCTCATCTGCACCCGATTGCAAGGCATCACAAATTTTATTAGGCGCTGCTAGAGGGATTACTCGTGGATCTGGCAAAGTCATCATGTCGGTCATTCGACTCTCGCGCCTGAGATTTTTACTGCGCGACCCCACTTCAACAATTCAGACTTAATATAAGCAGTAAATTGTTCTGGCGAATCGCCCACAAACTCTGCACCCTCAGCAACCATTCGATCGCGCAGATCGGGCGCTTTTAAGGCACGAGTTGCTTCAGTATTTAATTTCAAAATAATCTCTTTCGGGGTATTAGTGGGCACTGCCATCCCAAACCACGAGCCTGTCTCATACCCTTTTAAACCCTGCTCATCCATTGTAGGGATTTCTTTTGCGGCAGCCACTCGCTTGAGGCTAGTCACAGCAATGGCGCGCAACCGTCCACTACGAGCCGGTGGTAATGTAGTGACCATCGCACCAAAATAGATTTCAATATTGCCGGCCATAATATCGGCGATAGCCGGTGTGGCGCCTTTATACGGGATATGAATCATTTTCACCCCAGCCATGGTCTTAAATATCTCTCCAGCCAAGTGATGCGGACTACCCACACCCGTCGAACCATGACGTAGAGCATCAGGGCGCGCCTTAGCAATCGCAATCAGCTCTTTAATGTTCTTCGCGGGTAGTGAAGGATGAACCACTACTAGACCTGGCACATTGGCAAAATTAGTGACGTAGGCAAAATCTTTTAGCATGTCATAACCTAATTTTGGGTAGAGCGTTGGATTAATGACGTTAGCGACCGTAGGCATAAACAAGGTATAGCCGTCGGGTGCGGCTCGCGCCCCCAATTCAGTTCCAATATTAGTACCAGCACCCGGACGGTTTTCCACCATCACTTGCTGCCCCCAAGCCACAGCCATCTTCTGCCCAACCGCACGCGCTAACATATCAGCCGTGCCTCCTGGTGTATAACCCACAATGTAGCGAATAGGTCGATTCGGATAATTCGTAACATCTTGCGCAAACAACCCACTGGCACCCAGTAAAGTGCCGCACATCAGGCCAGCAATTACTCGGGGGAAGTATTTTAAGTATTTGATTTTAATCATATAATTATCCAATAAATTGGGTTACAAGTTCATACAGGTTCGTTTTCTCTACCACACACAACTGTCACTGCGTTGGTTGTTGAGCGCGCAGTGTACACCGCCTAGTGACTAGCGGTCTAAAACTCCGCAATTTATTCAGTCCTATAAGGCACACCCATGTCAAACCTACATCAAAAAAATCACACAAATCACACAAATTTTAGGCGTCGACTCACTGAGCAATTGTGTGAGTTAAAATACCCATTCTTCCATGTGACTAGGCATTTGATGACGGCATGCGCTATAACATGCACTACAACTGGTTCAAGGCCTTCAATTTACTAATTACCACCGCACCATTGGACTGCACAAAAAATATTTAACTACCTAATAAATAAAAACTTCTCAATAAAACTCAGCACATTCAAGCCTCTAACGACTGGACCCCAAATGACCGAATTACATTTTGACTTTCCCTACACCTCCCAGCGCATGCCCGTTTTGGCGCGTAATGCAGTGGCTACTTCACAACCGCTAGCCGCCCAAGCCGGTCTGAGAATGCTGTTAAAAGGTGGCAACGCTGTTGACGCAACCCTCGCCACCGCCATTGCCTTAACCGTTCTAGAGCCCACCAGTAACGGCATTGGCAGCGATGCATTTTGTATTCTCTGGGATGGTAAAAAACTCCACGGTCTAAACGCCTCGGGACGCTCACCAGCAGCCTGGACGCCTGAGCGCTTCAAGGGATTGAGCGCAATGCCGCAACGGGGTTGTGATGCAGTCACCGTACCTGGCTGTGTTTCTGCTTGGGTCGAGATGTCCAGTCAGTTTGGCAAACTCCCATTTGCAGACTTGTTCGAACCCGCTATTGACTACGCCAGCAATGGCTTTATGGTCAGCCCAACCATTTCCCGACTATGGGCTAACCAAGTACCTGAATTAAAAGACCAACCTGGCTTTGCCCAGACCTTTATGCCTAAAGGCAGAGCACCTCTCGCAGGCGAATTCTTTACCAACCCTGACCAAGCCTACACCTTAAAACGCATTGCAGAGACCAAAGGTGAGGCCTTCTATCGCGGAGAACTCGCAGAAAAAATCGTCAACTGGTCTAAGCAACATGGGGGGGCTATGACCTTAGATGATCTCGCCTCGCACACCCTCGATTGGGTAGAGCCCATAGGCCTCGACTACCGTGGCTACACCCTGCATGAAATACCTCCCAATGGTCAGGGTATTGCTGCAATGATCGCTTTAGGTATTCTCGAGAACTTTGACCTCAAAGCATTACCGGTTGACTCACCCGATAGCATGCACCTGCAAATTGAGGCGATGAAATTAGCTTTTGCCGACATCAACGAGTACGTTGCTGACCCCTCATCGATGCGCGTGACTCCGGCACAAATGCTTGACAAAGCCTATCTCAAGGAACGTGCCAAACTCATTAACATGAAACACGCCCTAGCGCCTACCCACGGCGACCCCAGCCGCGGTGGCACTGTGTATTTAACGGCAGCTGATGCCTCCGGCATGATGGTCTCGTATATTCAATCCAATTTTGCTGGCTTCGGCTCTGGGGTTGTGGTTCCAGGTACCGGCATTAGCCTCCAAAATCGCGGCTTTGGGTTTAGTCTAAAACCCGGCCATGCCAACATCGTGGCACCGCGCAAACGTCCGTTCCACACCATTATTCCAGGCTTTGTCACTCACAAAGACCAACCATTAATGAGTTTTGGCGTGATGGGCGGCTCGATGCAAGCGCAAGGACACATGCAGGTGCTCTCACGCATGGTCGATTACCAACAAAACCCACAAGCTGCGGCAGACGCCCCCCGTTGGCGCATCGATAGTGGCCTCAAGGTTGGCATTGAACAAGGTGTTGATCCCGCTACCGTCAGCGAATTACGCGCCCGCGGTCACGATATGCCAATCGCTGACCGCTGGTCTACCGACTTTGGCCGGGCCCAACTCATCTACAAAATGTCGCACGGCTACTTTGCAGCCTCTGAGCGCCGCACCGACGGTCAAGCAGTCGGTTTTTAATCAATCACAATAACCGTAACATAGATCTCAATTATGAAATATTCACTCGGTGAACGACGCGTCGTCTGCAAAGGCGATTACTGGATTGCCCCTAGTGCCACGGTCATCGGCAGTGTAACCTTAGAGAATAATGTCAGCATTTGGTGGAACTGCGTGTTACGTGGCGACAGCACCACACTGACGATCGGTGAGAACTCACAAATCCAAGATGGTGCTGTGCTGCATGCAGACGCTGGTTTTCCGTTAGTGCTCGAAAAAAATGTTAGCGTCGGCCACATGGCCATGTTACATGGATGCACCATAGGTGAAGGCAGCTTAATCGGCATACAAGCAGTGATCTTAAATGGCGCCAAAATTGGGAAAAACTGCTTGATCGGCGCCGGCGCTCTTATCTCAGAGGGCAAAGTGATTCCCGATGGCTCATTGGTCATGGGATCACCTGGCAAGGTGGTTCGGCAGCTCACGCCCGAGCAAATTGAACGTATTAAAAGCACTGCTGATCATTACGTCAAGAACTTCAAACGCTACCGTGACGAGCTACAAGCAGACGAAACGTAAACCAGAAGGTAAAAAACACGTTCAAGCCAAAAGCGGTTGCAATGTTTTTGAAAGATTTTGGTTTATTTTTATCAAGACTTTAATATATTATTCGCAATCCAAAGCATTGTTATGATAAAACAACAAGATGTAAAGACACCCTCTCGCAACATTTGGCCCACCAGCCCTTGCTAAGGATAGACTCATGATCTTCTACGCATTCTATGTTATAGCGATCACTGTGATTATTTTACATTTTACTGGTTGGCTTAAACGGCATCGTCTAGAGTGGTTAGTATTAGCGCTTGCGATAGCCGTATTTCCAGTGATTCTATTTATGCGATAGACCCAGCTTCACTTACAGAGCAAACTCACCCCGCTCGCCAGTAGCATTAACGCTAATAACCTATTAAAAATTTCTGCACTCACGCGATTGCCCAGTCGCTCACCGATCAACGTGCCAACTGCCATCAGCGGCAACAACACGACAAACATTGTTAGTGTTTGACGATCATAATAACCGGACCAAGCATAGCCGCCGATTCGCGCAATCATCTCGGTAAACCATAGCGCAGCCAAGGTTGCACGAAAACCAGTACGACTGACCCCTCTGGCATTAATGTAAATCACCACCAGAGTGCCGCCACCACCGCCAAACAAAGTATCAAAAAAGCTACCTAAAAATCCCACAGGAATCGCCCAGCGCTGGGAGCAATGCAGCTGGGCCATACGCAACAAATTCACCACCAACATATAAACTGCATAGGCCACCAAAAACGTTCCCAACATCATCACGAGTATTCGATTATCTAGGACCGAAAACAACCATAACCCAAATAAGGCGCCTACAATTGTCGGTGGCACCAACAAACGCAACTCATTCCAAACCACTTCACGCCAATCGCGAATCACTAACATCACAAACAAGACAAATACTAATAAGCTACATAAAGGGACTGCGCGTTGCACCGGTATTACCAAAGCGAGTAATGGCACTGCAATCATCCCCGCACCAAAACCCGACATGCCGCGAATAATAAACGCGAATAAAAAAACACTCGCTACCCATAACAACTCAGGGGCGCTCAATTCAACCATGATGATCCACCGCGTGCGTCCTTGTTGTCGTCTCGGCATGTCGCTTGCTTGCCGATAAGGCAACAAAAATTGCTAACACCACAACGCTTAAACAACCAAAGGTATGGGCATAACTTCCCGTTAACGCATAGACCAAGGTAAATGTTGTTGGGCCAGCAAGTATGCCCGCAAAATTCCACACCATTGCCCCACCAGTGGCAATACTAATCTTACCGGACGGACTCCGCTTAGCAACTTCGGCGGTATACAAACCATTCCAACCTACGGCAGTAGCACCTATCACAGAAAACAATATCGCTAACAACCATACTGGCCAACCTGGCCGCAAAAAGCCAATCACCACACAACATACCAACATCACTGAAGTCAACCACTGCAACACTTGCGCACAATCACCAACCCGATCTGCTAACCACCCCCAAAACAAACGTCCAAATACCCCGGCCATTTGCGCAACCGACAACATTAGTCCAGCTTGGACCAAACTGTAATCGCCTTCAGTAACCAACATAATCACTGTAAACGTTCCCACACACAGCTGTATAAAAGCCAGGAAAAAAGAAGCAATACCTAACCATCGCAAACTGGGAATACGCCACACCAAACCCAAGCCCTCAAATAAATTGCCGCGTGGACTAGTGTGATGCAAACGATCATCATCCCATTGCTCTCGCGCAGACTGCATCGCAATTATCGTTACAACAGCTGAGAGCAATACCAAACCTAAAGCCCAGCGCCACCCCCATTGCAAAGTAATACTGGGAGCAATCACAGCCATCAAGGCCCAAGCAAAAGGTACACCGGTTTGTTTAAAGGAAAAAATAAAATTACGGCGCTCAGGCGGACTAAATCGAAACAACAAATGCCCTGCAGCCGGTAAATTAATACTCATACCAATACCAATGAAAACCGAAGTCAGCACCAAGGCCGCTACACTACCCTGCATACCCAGCAACAATCCTAAAACACAAAAACTCAAACCAATCTGTGTCGTTCGACATCCACCATAACGCGGCACTAAATCAGCAAATAACACAGAACCTACCATGGCTGATCCATATATCAAGCTCATTTGAAAACCAATCCAAGACGGATCAATCGACAAGGACTGTGCGAGCTTAGGGGCAATCACCGGAAATACTGCAGACCCCATGGCGCCTGCAACCTGCGCAGCAGTAGTCGCTGCAACAACAGCAATAACTCGACGATCCATAGAAATCAGCGCACTAGTCAAGATACTGCAACTTGATGAAGTTTACGCTCTTGATAAAACGCCATCCCAGCAAACAACGCACCAGTGAGCGCGATGATGGCCAATAAACTATAAGTCCATGTATAGTGTCCTAGCCATCGATACGAAAACGCAAACAATGCCGGACCAATTAAAATTCCACCAAAGACCCAAGCCATCATTCCGCCGGTAGCAACACTCACCATACCAGTCGGACTGTAACGCGCAATCTGCGCATGCAAAATACCATTCCAACCATAAGCCACCATCCCAAACAGCATATAAAAAATAACCAGTAGTGGCTGCGGCCAATGACCAGACAAACTGAAGCTCACTAAACATCCGACTGCCATCAATACACTACCAACAACCAATAAACCCATCGCACTACCTAGCCGATCCGCAATCAGACCCCAAATCACACGCCCCGAGACGCCAGAGATTTGTATCACCGACAACATCAAGCCCGCCGCAACCAAGGAGTAATCTGCCTCTTGCACTAATAAGTTAACAGTAAATGTGCCTAAACAAGACTGTGCAAATGAAAAAAATAAGGATGCAATACCCAGATAGCGCAAGATCGGGTAATGCCATAGCAACACAATTCCCGAGAGCAGATTCGTTTTTTGCGCCGCTTGCGGATTTCGATCATCATCCCAAATCGTACACCAACGTCCTAATAACGCCCCTCCAAAAATGGCATAAAAAAATACTATCAACATAGGCATACGCCATCCATATTGCACCGTTAAGATTGGTGCGAACAAAGCAGCCGTTGCCCAGCCCAGCGGCACACCGGTTTGTTTGATGGAATAAATTAAATTACGATTTCGCGCTTGACTAAAGCGGAACAATAAATGCGATGCACCGCCGGCAGCCAAGGCATTACTCGCACCGATACCCATTGCAGCTATAGGCATCAACCACAGTTGCCCGCTTAACGCCGCCAACAAACCAGTAGCTGCCAACCACATCGACCATTGCATCGCCCGACAAGCACCCCACCGCAACACCACAGGCCCGACAACACACGAAGCAAGCATGGCGGCACCAAATACCATAGAGATTTGATAACCCACGTAAGATGCATCCACGCCGAGCATCAGGGCAAGTTGCGGTGCAATGACTGGAAAAATGGCAATGCCCATCGCCGAGGCGACTTGAGTTGCGGTGCTCACCAGCACCACTAATACAATAGAGACTTGCGGCAACATGCCGTTTGATTCGCTATCCTTCACGGACACTTATTGCCTTACTATAGATGCGCGTTGCGCTAAAATTAAAAAACCCAATGAAATCACTGCAGATAATGTGACTAATTGAAAGGTCTGACTATAACTACCAATAACACCATAGGCCATTGCGAATGCTGCAGGTCCTATTAACACACCACCGAACACAAAAAACGTAGTACCAGCTGCTACTACACTCGCCATACCAGGCGGACTCAGGCGCGCAGCTTCCGCATGAAATACCCCATTCCAACCCACCGTACTCGCACCCAAAATAAAAAACAAAACATACACCACCAAGGGATGCCAAGTATTGGCAAAAAAGACTAAGCCTAAAGTCGAGACAATAGTAATCAAACAAATAATGAACAACACCAACAAACTGCTTTGCAAACGATCGGCAAGCCAACCCCAACTAATCCGCGACAAAGAGCCCCCTACTTGCACAACAGATAACATCACTCCCCCCTGAACCAAACTAAAGCCTCCCTCAGCAACAAGATAAACCACCGTAAAGCTCAGCACACAACGCTGAATACCCGAGAAAATCATTGCCACCATAGAAACCCAGCGCAAGTCGGGTTGTTGCCACACCATAGGCACACCTCCAAACGGCGCAGTTTTAGCGGCTTTTTCCGTGCCCCTGTCCTGATCCCACAACTCACGATAGCGTTGGATAAATACCATTAATATCAAAATTAAGGCAATCACCATCACCAAAGACCAGCCAAAACCATAGCGCACAGCAATCGTAGGCGCGGTCAGGCCAGTGAGCACTCCACCAACAGGCACACCAGTTTGTTTAATTGAAAACATAATATTACGACGTTCGGGTGTGGTATAGGCGACTAACAAATGTGCGGCAGCAGAGTTAATTACGCCCATCCCAACCCCGATACAAGACGAACCGACTGCAATCGCCCACAGGCTAGGCACACCAAACAAAGCCATACCAATACCACAGCTCAACAGTGAAAACTGAGTCGTTCTAGCAGCCCCATAGCGTAACACTGCATTACCAGCCAACAAGGTCGCCAAAGTAGCCACGCCAAAAGTCAAACTGACTTGATAGCCAATGAGGACTGGACTGACGCCAAGCGACTCAGCCAGCTTAGGCGCAATGATCGGCAATAAAATATTCGACATCGCAATCATCATCTGCGCATAAGCGGCCACGGCCACTACAATCCAAGCACTTGGCAAGACTCTAGGTGTATTCAATGTGATGCTCTATATGAAAAAAAGCTTGATCAAAGGCAGTCATTGTCATCACAGAGCGCGCGATAAGCAATATGCATTTTCACGATGCGGTCTAAGCACGGGTCGGCGCTTGGAAATAGCCTAATGTATCCACTGCACCACTCAGTCAAGCCATCAAAATGCACAGCATGCCACTGACCAAGCCTGTGACCCTATCTCAGCAGCGTTAATATCTAGACCAATGAATGGAGTCAAATCCGTCAAAATCATATAATTACTGATGATACTCACGAAAGATCGGCTAGAATAATCATCCTGCCAATCTATAATCACCAATTCAAAGCGCCTGGGTGACGTTGATGTGACTCGCAAAATACAGAATACCTGAAAGACTTAGAGCACCTCTTTTCAAGCTGCGTATAACCCTACTAATTATACAAACCCATTTAAATCCGACTTAAACACTGTTTAAAACCACCTTAAACTACTTAAAATATCTTTAAACAACTTTCTAACACACTGCCTTATAGACCGACTTAATAGACCTACCGAATAATACACCGGCTTAATAAACAGCATGAATTAGAAATTATCATGAATATCGCTTCGTTCCATCAAACACTACTGCAATCGATTCTGCTAGGCATACTCAGCATCATGTCCTGCTTGAACATCAGTAGCCATGCAGCACCCGTTAAATATCCAAACAAACCATTGCGACTCATTGTCACCTTCCCTGCTGGCGGCACAGCTGATCTTCTCGGGCGTTTAATGGCTAATCAATTCGGTGAATTACTGGGTCAAATGGTAATTGTGGACAACCGCGGTGGCGCTGGCGGGGTTCTCGCTTCTGAAATTGCTGCCCGCGCGGCACCCGATGGCTACACGCTGCTGCTATCGAACGCTGCTTCACAAGGCGTAGCACCCAGCCTCCATCCCAAACTATCTTACTCACCCGAGAAAGACTATACGCACATCGGATTAGTTGCAGTCATGCCACAATTCTTTGTGGTGAACAAACAATCAAATGCTACAGGACTCAAGTCCTTCATTGCAGAAGCAAAGAGGAACCCTGGAAAAATTAATTTCGGTAGTGCCGGCATTGGCTCTATTGGACATTTTTCAGCAGAACTATTTAAATTTAAAGCCGGCATCGAATTAAATCACGTACCCTATAAAGGCACTGCACCAGCCTCTCTTGATTTAATGGCTAATCGAGTACAAGCCATGTTTCAAAACTCACCCGAAGCTGGACCGCACATTCGCGCCAATAATTTGCGCTTACTGGCCGTCACTGGCGAGCAGCGCGCACGGCAGTTTCCTGACGCTCCAACCTTCGTCGAAGAAGGCTTAAATGGATTTATCACGTATACTTGGTACGGCTTATCTGCACCAAAACATCTAAACCCTGTTATTTTGAATCAACTCTCCTCGTCACTGACCCAAATCTTGAATAACCCTACAGTTAATGCGCGTTTAAATGAGCTCGGTGTTGATACTAAAATTCTTAACCCACATGAATTTACCGAGTTCGTTCGCAATGATGTTGCTAAATTCAAAGATATTGCTACAAGAGCACAGATTAAAGTCGCTCAATAACTCCCAACTTCCACTTTAAAAACTACCGATTTAACTTTTAACCTTCTAACGGAGCATTTTATGAAAGCAGTGGTATTACGCCAACATGGCACACTCGACACCTTAGAATACGTCACTAATTTTCCAGATCCAGTGATTTGTGATGACCACGTAATCATTCGAGTCCACGCCACGTCGTTTAATTACCATGACGTTTTTACAGTTAAAGGTATGCCCGGTATTAAAGTGCCGTTCCCAATGATTATCGGGCTCGATCTAGCGGGTGAAATTATTGAAGTCGGCAACGGCGTGAGTGGTTGGAAAGTTGGCGATCGCGTACTTGTTAACCCACTAAACAAGAAAAAAGGCTTGATGGGCGAAATGATGCACGGCGGCTTAGCAGAGCGCTGCTTAGTTGCAGCGGAACAATTAATCCGCATGCCAGATCAAGTGAGCTATGCCGATGCCGCATCACTACCGGTGGCCTACGGCACCGCACACCGCATGATGATCACTCATAACACCATCAAAAAAGGCGACAAAGTGTTAGTGCTCGGCGCTAGCGGCGGTGTTGGTACCGGCTGCGTATTACTGGCAAAAATGCTGGGCGCTGAAGTGATTGCCTGCGCTTCAAGTGCCGATAAAATTCAGCGCCTGTCTGACATGGGTGCAGACCATGTGATTAATTACAAAGAAACTGACTTCTCGAAATGGGCAGTTGAAAAATTTGGTAAACCACAACGTCGTAACTACGAGGGCGGTGTTGATGTTGTGATTAACTTTACAGGTGGCGATACTTGGGCCCCCTCCCTCAAATGTGTAAAACGTGGCGGTAAGATTCTCGTGTGTGGTGCAACTGCAGGCTACGACCCGAAAGAAGATCTACGCTACGTATGGAGTTTCGAGATACAAATCATCGGTTCCAATAGTTTCTACGATGACAATTTAAGCGCACTCATGGACTTGATCCAGATCGGCAAACTCAAACCGGTGATCGACGTTGTGCTGCCATTAGAGCGCGCTGCCGAAGGCTTAAAACTGATTGAAAATCGCGAAGTATTTGGCAAAGTGATTATCACTCCGTAGGCTATAACTAAATACATATAAATACATATATACACGTATATAAATATATATATCCATTTATACGCACAAATTTAACAAGCACTATTTAACCGATAACGTTCGCCGATTGTCAGATCTCGTGAAGACTATTGCATGCCCACCACCACACGGTATTCCTGGTAACCTAGGTTTACCGTTCAGTGAGCATGCGCACAGCACGCACACTGCACTCATTGATCTGCGCCATCCGCATTCGCCAATATCGTATCAATTTTGCGAACTCGATGCTGCGGCTAATGCCGCAGCGCGGGGGCTTGAGAGACTCGGATTACGCGCGGGGGATCGCCTGGGCATTTTGTCAGTCAATCGTGCTGAATATGTCATCACACTTCTGGGTGCCATGCGCGCGGGAATCATCCCTGTCCCCATCAATATTAAATTACCAGCAACAACTGTTCAGCATATTGTTCGCGACTCTGGGGCAAGCTGGGTGTTTGCAGAGTCCACTTATCAATCTCTATTGCCGCCTGACATCCAAACATTGCACTTTGATCAAGCAAATGCCTTTACTGAATTTTTGGATCCCGGCCCTTATACTGCAACCGAACCTAAGCCCGATACCGTCGCCATACAACCCTATACGTCAGGATCAACCGGCAAACCTAAAGGGGTGTTACTCACGCATTACGGCCAGAATTGGAGTCGACTTATTCTTGCTCATACGCGCGGCACCACAGCTGACGATGTCATTCTAGTAGCAGCACCGCTATATCATAAGAACGCGCTCAATGCCATCAAACAAGGCCTCACAGCGCAAGCCCAACTCATTCTGATGCCACAGTTCAACGCTGAAGGCTATATTGCAGCAATCGCAAAATATCGCTGCACTGTAATTTCTGGCGTGCCCACGATGATTGCAATGGCTCTAGCACGCACTGCACAATTAGCCGACACTGATCTATCCTCTGTGCGAACGGTGATGATGGGCTCCGCACCATCATCCATGCAATTACTCAACGACATCCGTAAATATTTTATCAATGCCAAACCCTTAGTGGTCTATGGCGTGACTGAAGGAGGACCGGTGCCATTAGGGCCGCATCCAGAGGGCAAAGAGCGCCCACTCGGCTCCATTGGCGTTCCCTATGCAGGCACTGAAGCGCAATTAATCAACGGCCTCAATGACAACGAGGGCGAGTTAATTCTCCGCAATCCTGGCTTATTACTGGGCTATCACCAGCTGCCTGCAGAAACTGCCAAACGCCTATGCCATGGCTGGTATCACACCGGAGACATATGCCGCCGCGACGATCAAGGGTTTTATTACTTTGTTGGCCGCACCGACGATATGTTTGTGTGTGGCGGCGAGAATATTTTTCCTATCGAGGTAGAACAGTTAATTGAACAACACCCCGCAGTGCATCAGGCCTGCGTAATCCCCTTTGCACACGAGCTCAAGGGCCAAGTTCCTTACGCATTTATCGTCTTACGCACAGGGCAAACAACCACAAGTGAAGAGATCAAACAATTTACCTTAGCGCACGGTCCAGCCTACCAACACCCGCGCCAAGTGTTCTTTCTGGAACAATTACCCCTAGCGGGGACTAATAAAATTGATCGTGAACGATTACGAACAATTGCTACAAAAAACCAAAATCACTCAAGCTCATTCACTTAAACCAATTGACTCAAACCAATTCAACCCACCCTACTTATCTAACTAAACACACCGATCAATAAGCACTACGCTGACCTGATAGCTTTCACACTGAGAACCACAGAAAACTATATTTAATTTAATTTAATAATTTAATTTTTTAATTTTTTAATTTTTTAATTTTACTATTTAATTTAATCTTTTCAACCCATAGCCAACACTAGCAATTACGGAGACCTATAATGGCCGACACTAAACCCAGTCTAGAACAATTACAAACCATGATTTGCCGTGGACCATTTAATCAGTGGTTAAATTTTACTTTTTTAAGTGCTGATGATAATGGCATCGAACTCAAAGCAGCTTGGCGCGAAGAGTGGGTAGTCAATCCAGAGCGTCGCTATACCCATGGCGGCATACTTGCTGCCATCGTGGATGTCGCGGCAGACTACGCGATTGCAGCTAAGCTTGGTCGCCCTGTGCCTACGATTGATATTCGCGTCGATTACCATAAAGCGGCAATGCCTGGAGATCTCACCGCCAAAGCACGTATCGTGCGCAGCGGTAGTCAATACTCCACCGCTGAAGCCTATATCTACGATCACGAAGGTGCATTAGTGGCCAGCGGTCGCGGCACTTACTTTACTGCACCACCTAAGTCAGCCTAAGACTCCATATGTCAGCACAATCAACGCCAGGCCAGTCACAAACACGCACGATCCCTCTCCTCTGGCAACGGCTGGGCTTGGTCGCCTTGCTAATTGGAATTTGGTGGTTAGCTACACTGCGTGTACCGCATTACATCTTGCCTGGACCTGCGCGCGTAGCGACCGCCTTTGGCCTGATTTGGGAGAACGGTAGCCTGTGGCAAGACTTGAGCATTACCTTAGGTCGAGTCAGCATTGGTTTTATATTTGCAACAGCAATTGGTCTACCCTTGGGTATCATACTCGGCGCTAACCAAGCCTTAGGTGAATTTTTTGAACCGGTGATTCCTGTGCTCAATACTGTGTCCTCAGCAATATGGGCCACATTTGCCATCATTTGGTTTGGCATCTCTAACGCCACAACCGTATTTGTTGTGTTCATGACTGCGATGCCTTTAATCATTACCAATGTCTGGCAAGGCACGCGCGGCGTCAATGCCGACTTTATTGAATTGGCTCGAGTGTTACGTATGCCACATTGGAAAATCATGCTGAAGGTGTATTTACCAAGCATCATGCCCTATTTTTTCTCAGGCGCTAGACTGGCTTTTGGTTTTGGCTGGCGAGTTTCATTGGTTGCCGAGACTTTGGGCTCATCCAGTGGGGTTGGTTACCGCTTGCGCCAAGCTGCAGATCTAATTCAAACCGATCAAGTATTTGCTTGGACCATTACTTTAGTGCTCATGATGGCCGTGCTTGAAATGGGTATACTGCGACCACTAGAGAATTATTTGTTTCGCTGGCAGAAGGAAGCAGAGCATTAAGCAGTAACGCATTAAATAGTAACGCATTAATCCGTAGCCCCTTAAGCAGTAGAACATGAAGCAGTAGAACCAGCAGCCGATTGAAATCAAAGACTACTCTTTAACCACTCATGAGCGTCATTATGACTGAACCTACACCACAACCTAAAAAGCGACGCCTGATTGTCGCCATGACTGGCGCCTCAGGTTCTATTTACGGCATTCGCATCCTTGAACGCCTCAAAACGCTTGGGGATTGGGAATCTCATCTGGTTGTGTCTGAAGCTGGCGTGCTCAACGCCTGGCAAGAGTATGGTATTGATCGCAAAGCACTCCATCAGTTGGCTGATGTCACGCACAATGTACGCGACATCGGTGCCACCATAGCCAGCGGCTCCTTTATTACTGCCGGTATGGTGGTGGCCCCCTGCTCCATGAAAACCTTAGGCGGCGTTGCTCATGCCTTATCAGACAATTTGATTACGCGAGCAGCCGATGTCATCTTAAAAGAGCGACGCCGCTTAGTGCTCTTAACCCGCGAAGCACCATTGAATCTAGCCCACATTCGCAACATGGAATCCGTCACTTTAATGGGTGGCATCATTTTCCCGCCAGTGCCCGCTTTTTATAGCGGTGGTAAAACGATTAATGATCTTGTAAACCACACAGTCGGTCGAGTATTAGACTTATTTGATGTGCCCCATGAGACGATCAAACGCTGGGAAGGCATTACCGGACCGACCCCCTAAACTATCTAAACCATCTAAACTACTGACTACACTTTTCCGATCTTTTCCGATCTATTTGCTGGAGCCCGACATGACTAAGCCCCCTTATGCCGATGAAACTTTTCGTGGTTTTCTAGAGCGACTACGTCAATCTGGCGAATTAATTGATATGCATCAACCAGTTGACTCTAGGCATATCGCAACCTTGGTTGATCAAGCCGATAAAGCCATCATGTTTCATCACGTCATTGGCTATCAGATGCCCGTCGTGTCTGGGATCATCCGCTCCCAAAAGCGCGCCATTATGGGCATGGGTTGCACCACCTATCCTGAAATCGAAGCTCGTCTACAGCACGGCATTGATCACCCCATTGCGCCTCGTTATGTTAAAAACGCGCCACATAAACAAGTCATACAAATGGGTAGCGATGTAGATCTATTTAATCTACCGATTCCCATGTTTTCGATTTACGATGGTGGCCCCATGATTACTGCAGGCATCACGATCGCGCGTGACCCCGAGTTTGGTCTTAACTCCGGCATCTACCGCTTCATGGTGAAAGAGAAAAATCTCACCGGTATTGATATTGTTACCCCGAACAACATGCGCTTATTCGCTCAACGCGCTTACGAGGCCGGTCGCCCCTGCCCAATATCCATCTCCATCGGCAATCATCCGTTTGAAAATCTAGGCTCCGGTTTTCGGGCGCCGCTGGGTACTGATGAGATGGCAATTGCTGGTGGCATTCGCGGCTCTGCGATTGAACTCTCGCAATGCGAAACGATTGACTTACCCTGTATTGCCGACTCTGAAATCGTACTCGAAGGCGAGATTCTGCCAGTGGGTTGGACCCAGCCCGAAGGTCGCTTTGGTGAATTCACCCGTTTAATGGGTGGCCTGCACTGGAATCCAGTAGTGCGTATCAATGCTATTACCATGCGTCGCGATGCCTTGTATTACGCCTTGCACATGCCATGGGAGAACACGTGGCTGATGGCACCCACACGCTATACCGCTATTCGGCGCGCTTTGCAGACCGCTGGCATTCAAATCAAAGACATCAATGTCACACTCGGCGGCTGTGGCTTCTGGCACGCAATTGTCGCCATTAAAAAGCAAGCTGGCGAGGGTAAAAACGCGCTGCTCGCCGCGCTCTCTGTGATGGACCTCAAGCATGTAGTGATTGTTGACGACGACATTGATGTATTCAATGCCACTGATGTCGAATGGGCAATTGCCACTCGTGTGCAAGGAGATCGCGATGTCATGATCATCCCCGGCGCTCGTGCAAAGCCACTAGATCCAAGTCTTTCCCTCACGCCCCATGGCGTAGTACCCACAGGGGCGAAGGTCGGAATTGATGCCACCATCGGTGAAGGGATCCCACGCGAGCGCTTTGAGCGCATTTCGTATGCCTACACCGATCGTGCCAAAATTGATGACTACTACAACGGCAAGGCTGATCCCCAACCCAATACTACTGCCAATGCCGATACCGTGAACACCATCGCTGCGGCGATCACTGCAATTATTTCCTTAACACCTAAGTATTATTCTGAAATTGCAGAACGATTCGCCGAGCATGACTTTCAAACTATTGCGCGCGCCCTCGGTCAGTTACACGAGAACAACATTTTGTGGCAAGACCCGCGTGGTCGTCTCTGCCTACGCGACTCTGAATTTGCCGCCAAACCACCAACCAAAGCCTAAGCTGTGAACACTATCGAATCCACGCTACAACACCCTACTAGTATCACACCAGCTTCTGCTATCAGTGTGCGCGACTTATCACACTGGTTTGCTACAGCTGAGGGCACGCCACTGCAAGTACTCGATCAAATCAACCTAGAAATTCCCGTCCACAGTATCGCAGCGATACTGGGTAGTTCTGGCTGCGGCAAATCGACCCTGCTCAATATTATTTCAGGCCTAATGACGCCTAACCAAGGTCGTATTGCAATCAACGGTATTTACAACGACCACAGCGGCCCTTCACCACATGTGAGCTACATGTTTCAAGAGGATCGACTATTGCCGTGGCGGACCGCTCAGCACAATGTCGAGTTCAGCCTAGAAGCTGGCTCACTATCGCGGCAATCTCGCCAAGAACAAGCATGTGAGGCCTTGGCCCTGGTTGGCTTAGCCGGCTTTGCAGATGCATTCCCTTATCAACTCTCTGGCGGCATGCGTAGCCGTGTCGCGCTAGCCCGTAGTCTGGTGCAAAACCCCAGCATCTTATTGATGGATGAACCCTTCTCACGTCTAGACGCGCTCACTCGCACCCAAATGCACGAAGAGTTACTACGCATCCAGCAACTCAAACAAATGACCATTGTCTTTGTCACCCATGACGTTGAAGAAGCAGTGGTGCTCGCAGACCAAGTCACTGTGCTCGCTCCTCGCCCCGGACGAATTCGCAGCACCCTAGCTATTTCCCTAGAGCGTCCACGTGATGCCACCTCAACAACTAGCAGCCAATACATTAAAGAACTTAAAAGTTTAATTTAATAAATTCATGAACTGATTGATTGAGTGCGTTGAATTAATTTAGTTAATTTAGTTAATTTGGTTGATTTAATTGATTTAATTGATTTTTTATAAAGGACCTTGCACACATGCTATCACTCTCCCAGCTCTCTCGATTCGCCACTCACCTTGTTCGCGGCGCATTACTGATTACCCCACTGCTTTTGAGCAATTCGTTACATGCAGAAAAAATCAAAGTCGGCTACTGGACCAGCGGCTTTAGTCTGGGCTTTGGCGCAGTCATGGAGCAGCTGAAATTTGCTGAAAAAGAAGGTCTGGAGATCGAATGGGTCAAGTTTGCCGACGTCAACGCCCCGTTACGTGCCATCGTGCCCCAAGCCATTGATCTCGCTTTCGCCGCCCCCTCCACCGCTGCAATGAGTATCGCCGCTGAAGGGGTGCCCGTCAAAATTGTTCTCGCCACCCAAATCGCCGAAGCGCAAATTGTGGTACCGGCTGGCTCACCCATCAAATCCTTAGCCGATCTCAAGGGCAAAAAAATTGGCATGTCGCCACCGGGTAGCGCCACACATGCAATCTTAGGCGCAGTGCTCGAAGGCACCTATGGCCTCAAAGCCAGCGACTACAGCGTAGTGCCCGGTAACGAAGGTCGTTTATGGCAATTTATTGCACAAAAAGAAGTTGACGCTGCCTCGATTCGCTCAGTCACTCTTGCGCAAATGAGTGATGAAGTAAAGTTCTCCACCATCGCTAATGTCGTCGATGAATGGAAAAAACTCACCAAAAATAGTGCACTCCCCATTCTCGCAGTCACGATCGTGCATCAAGACTATCTAAGCAAACAACCCGAAGCCGTTGCTAAATTTATTGCTGCCACCCGCAAAGCCCTGGAATACGGCGCCAAGAACAAAGATAAGGTTGCAGAAATCCTCCAAAAAACTGCGAATATGAGCGCTGAGGATGCGAAGGCTTATGCCGGACAATGGAATAGCGCTTATATGGCGAGCTTTGAAACCGCTGATGTCGCCTCCCTCAAGCGTATGCACGCGATTCGTAAAGCCATGGGCGCAGTTAAAATCGACCCACCTGATACCACTTTTGTGACAGAGCCCTTTCAAAAGTCCAAACAAATCAAATAGTTATATAAAAAATCCTATAGCTCCGCTCATTACCATAAAAAAACCTCGTCATGGCCAAACCTAAACTACGTCTACACATCGAGAACACCCGCAAAAAAAATGCGATTTTCCACGTCACGCCAGAGCTCTGGGCGCGCGCCTGCACCCGCCATCGCGCACTGGCACGCCAGATTGAAGTGAGTTTTGGTTGGGATGGTGACATTTTAGACAACGTTATCGCCAACACCGAGGCAATTATTGGCGTACCCGCCCGGCGTGAAAACCTGACTGAGCGTGCGCCCAAATTACGCTGGCTACATGCCACTTCTGCGGGCGTAGATGGAGTGCTACCCTTGGATTGGTTGCCCCCCAAATTGTTATTTACGAATAACAGTGGCGCCCACGGCCACAAGGCCGAGCAATACATGATCATGGCCTATAACCTTCTGAACTCGCGTATGACCGAGATCATCGCCAACCAACATCGCAAGCACTGGGAAGCGCTATTCTCACCCAGTATTAAGGGCAAGACCGCAGTAGTCATCGGCTTGGGTGACCTCGGCACCGGGGCTGCGCGTGCTGCTAAAACCCTAGGCCTACACGTCATTGGTGTGCGTCGTAGCGCCCAAAAAAACCGCTATGCCGACCGGGTGGTGAGCTACACACAATTCAATAAAGTATTACCCAAAGCCGACTTTGTGGTGTTAGCCGTTCCACTCACCGCCGAGACCCGTCACTTGCTCAATGAAGAGCGGCTCGCCCTACTCAAACCGACTGCGGGTGTAGTCAATATTGGGCGCGGTCCGGTCGCCGATTATGTGGCCCTCGAAGCGCGTCTACGCCAAGGCTTGCTGGGCGCAGCTATTCTCGATGTTGTCGATCCTGAACCGCTACCCGCGAGTTCGACCCTCTGGACCACTCCCAATTTAATCATTACCCCACATATCTCCTGTGATGATGGCGAATACTACATCGACATCTCACTAGACCTTTGGTTTGAAAACCTAGAGCGCTACTGGGCAGGTCTACGCTTAAAGCGCCAAATCGATCGTAAACTGGGTTACTAATTCAGGCGCTAATGCATGAATCAAGCACAACAATGCCCTGCACAGGGGCAGTTAAATGTCGATCACATCGCGCACTTTATCCCCGATATCGAGACGGCTAGCAGCGCACTGATCGAGGCCGGCTTTACACTCACCCCGTTTTCAGCGCAATCACACCGGCTCGCACCCAATGCGCCGCTCACACCTGCAGGTAGCGGCAATCGGTGCATAATGCTCGGGTCTGGCTATTTAGAGTTTCTCACACCCACAGCGGACACTCCAATTGCGCAACAACTCCGCAACGCCATCGCACGCTATATTGGTGTGCATCTGATTGCACTAGGCACCAGCACACCCGAGCGTGACTTTGCACGCTTAGAGGCTGCCGGTTTTGGACCCCTACCTGCGGTGCACTTACAACGTGAAATTGGCATTGATCAAGACGACCCGCAACGCAGCGCAACAGCACGTTTTACGGTAGTGCGTGTCGCTGCCGATACTATGGCAGAAGGTCGAATTCAATTCTGCCAGCAACACACACCCCAACACCTGTGGCAAGCACGCTGGCTCAAACACGCCAACGGTGCCACAGCGCTTCGAGCAGTGATCATCGTGTGTGCTGATCCGCACGCCACAGCGCAACGCTACGCCCGTTACACAGGGCTTGCACTACATCGTCATGGGCGACATTGGCGGATCACCAGCAGTCGTGGCAGTCTGTTATTTATCAGCGCTGCAGCGATCGAAGACCTGGTTCCATTCGCCCCAGTACCGTGCCTGCCGTGGATTGCCGGTTATGTCCTTGAGAGCCCAGATCTCACCCACACCGCACGAACACTGACTCATCAGCCGCACCTGAGCCGCCTACACTGTGGCAGCGTTTTGCTAGCACTACCGGCAGCTGTGGGTGGGATAATTTTTTTTCAAACGGCAGATCAAGATCTACCGTTTATACAGTAATCCGCATATTTACGATAATGCGTTTATTGCCGGAGCTCGGCTAGCGCTCCTTAATTGGATTGCACCTAAAATCCGTTACATCTTAAATTATTTAAAATTAAAATTACTTATATCTTAAATTAAGTATATTTTAATTACTTATACCTTAAATGAGTGACACCTTAAAATTGTTACGCCGCAAATTAGTGATCGCTTAACGCCGTCCAAAGTTATAACGACTAACAGCCAGAGCATCCATACGCTTTGCTTCTGCCGCTTCTTGTTCACGCCGTAGTTGCTCAGCAGCCCGATCCGCTAGTCCGCGCATTTTGACGCGATACTGTTCTGCTTCTGCATGCAACCGGCGGGCAGTCTCTACTGCACTTTCTGCAATCAATCGATTCTTAGTCATACCCTCGCGCAGATTTTCAATATGGTCCATAAAATTACGGATATTTTTGGTCTCACTCATACTGCAGACAGCACCATCTTGCTGCTGTAACCGACTACTGTAATCAGCATACAATTCCTGCAAGCGCGCCTCTGAGGCTTGCATATCTTCTAAGGTTTTACGCGCACGCGTCAAATTGGCCATCGCATCACTGGCTTTGGTTTCACCTAACTGCGCTAACACATCCCATGTCCGACCTGTGTTCATATCAATACCCCATCTAATTTGTATTTACTGGCAACACTGTCAAGAGCTCAGCAATCGAAGTTTCGTAATCAACCCCCACATGCATGCCTTGACGTAAGAACTCTTCCATATCTCCACGACGACTAATTGCCTCGTCAAGCTCGCTATTGGCGCCCATTTGATAAGCACCAGCTTGAATTAAATCACGATTTTGCTGATACACGCTCCACAATCGGCGCAATCGATTAGCAGCTTGTAAACGATCGGCGGGCACAATGGATTGCATCACCCGTGATATCGAGCCAGTCAAATCAATGGCGGGATAATGCGCGGCATCTGCTAAGTCTCGGGACAACATCACCTGACCGTCTAAAGATGCACGAGCAATATCCACAATAGGGTCTGAACGATCATCGTTTTCCATCAGCACCGTATAGATGGCAGTGATCGAACCCACACCATTACGCCCTACACCTGCACGCTCAATTAAATTGGGGAGCAAAGCAAACACCGATGGCGGATACCCTTTAGAGGTGGGTGGCTCACCAACGGCTAAACCGATTTCGCGCTGCGCGTGCGCCACGCGAGTCAAACTATCAATGATCAAAAGCACATTTAAGCCTTGATCACGAAAATATTCTGCAATCAGATGTGACAAGTGCGCTGCCCGTAACCGCAAAACTGGCGGCACATTCGCAGGTGCTGCTACCACTACGGAACGCGCCAGACCTTCAGCCCCTAAGGACTCTTTAATGAATTCATTGACTTCGCGACCACGCTCACCAATCAAACCAATGACCACGACATCAACCTTGGTGTAGCGCGTCAACATCCCGAGTAGCACACTCTTGCCCACGCCCGATCCAGCAATCAAACCCACGCGCTGACCACGACCCATAGTCAAAATAGCATTGATAGACCGCACACCCACATCTAAGACCTGATCAATGGGGCCGCGCTCTAATGGATTTAACTCCAAACCCTGCAGACTTAATTCATCATTACATTCGGGCAGAGGGCGACCATCTAGAGGATGGCCTCGCGCATCAATCACGCGCCCCAATAACTCTACACCCAAACGCGCCTTAGGCGTCATGCTCACCACACGCACAATCGCACCAGGTGCAATACCTGTAGAGGCACTAAAGGGCATTAAAAATGTGGTCTTGTCGTTAAAGCCCACCACTTCAGCTTCAACTCGGATACCTTCAGCACCTTCAACAATACAATGCGCACCAATCGGCGCTTGTATACCTTTGGCCTCCAAGGTCAATCCGACCATACGCAAGAGTCGACCGCTACGCACAGGCTCCCCAATACGGGTGCGGCGTATGGCGCGATCTACATCGTGAGTAAAATCAAAGCCCATCGTAATGCCGGATGGAATCCTCTGCAGGCGCGCTCGGATAATCATCCCCACTACCGATTGGTGGCAATACCGTAAAGTCATCCACGTCACTGATTGCAAAACGTGAATCTGCGCGATCCGCATGATCTTCAACATCAGCATGCACAGTGTTAGCATGTGTATTCACACTACCCTGATCATGATGACGTTGGCTGACAAATGACGGACTTACCGGATGTGCAAGATGACTAGATTGTCCTAAACCAGACATCCCTGCAATCGACTGTGCACCACCCAACACACCCAACTGCTCTGCAGAGCTTCCGAGTAACGACTGGGCGAGTGACTCGAGTCGATGCTCTATTAAGTCCTCTATCGCACCATCAGCCATAGCAACGCGCACGCTGCCACGACTGAGAGCCGCATCCGGAGCAATACTTGCCCCTTTCGGCAAACCTTCATTCAATATACGATATTTATCCAAGTCCTCTGGGTTTAAAAATACCGTCAACGCTACTTTATTTTCAATATCGACCAAGCAACCCGCGATGAGTCTACGAATCGCATCTCCTGATAATGACAACTCACCACGCACCAATTGCTTGGCCATATGTAGCGCTAGTCGCTCAAAACCGGCAAATAATTGTGGCGTATTGCTCAAAGCGTCATTAATTGATTGCATTAATGCATTGAGTTGCTGGTGTTCTTCTTTAATCGCTATTGCATGCTCAGCACGCGCTTTAGCCAAACCCTCTTCATAACCAGCATCCCATTGCGCTTGCAGTGCCAATTGATGCGATTCATCCGCTACAACTTCAGTCACAGCAACTGCAGTATCAATCGCTAATGTATCAATAGCAGAGTTGGCAGCAACAACATCTTGACTGTCACTTCCAGCGTCAACAGCAACATCATCTGCTATAGCAGCATCGACAACGGGCTCTTGCACATGAGTAGCGACTTCCGATGAAGTCCCTTCATGCGCAGGCACTGGCGATTGGCCATCCCACTGACTGGCATGAAATGGTTTATTCACTACATCGACCGCATTCCAAATCTCAACAAAGGGGCGAACGATCTTAGCACTCTCCTCGATGGGCAGCGTATGAAACCGAGCTGCCGCAGCAGAATTGGGTGCGTGTGATGAAGAATTAGACAAAATCGTCACCACCACCAGCTAACATAATCTCGCCAGTATCCGACAACTTACGGGCAATCCGAATCACTTGCTTCTGGCCTTCTTCAACATCGGCCAAGCGCATCGGGCCTTTCGCTTCCATATCATCGATAAACATGGAGCGGGCACGCGTTGACATATTATCAAAGAACTTAGCGCGCACACCTTCATCCGCACCCTTTAAGGCCACCATCAACAAATCGGGCTCTACGGCACGCATAATGACCTGAATACTACGGTTATCACAGCCCACCAAGTTAGCAAAGGTGAACATATTATCTTGAATTTTTAGTGCCAAATCACCATCCGACTGTGTCACCGACTTCATAATGCCAGCCAATGGTGTGGTTTTAGTAAAGTTTAAAATATCAGCTGCAACCTTCACACCACCCAAGTTAGACGATGCGCTCGATGAGCTCGAAGAGAACTGTTTATTCATGATGACTTCTAGCTCTTTCATCGCAGCCGGAGTGACTGTATCCAAGGTTGCAATGCGCTGGATAATCTCGGGGCGAATCTCTGCATCTAAATAATTCAATACATCAGCGGCCACCATGGACTCTAAAACGGATAAGATAATTGCTATCACCTGCGGATGCTCTTCACGCACCATATCTGCAATACCGCGCGCATCCATCCAACGCAATACTTCCAGGCCTTTGCTGGAAGAGCCTGGCAAAATTCTCCCTAATACTGAAGCGGCCTTATCTGCGCCCAAGGCACGCTTCAATACCGTCTCTACGTAGTCTTCTACGCCTAGACCTAAATACGTTTGTTTTTTAATGGTTTGGAGAAATTCATCCAACACATGATTAATAGCCTCTTGCGAGATATCGGCAACGGAGACCATTGCGGCACCCAGCGGTTGCACTTCTTTGGGATCTAAATACTGAATAATATTTGCGGCTTCTTGCTCACCCAATAGCAACATTAATACTGCTGCACGCTGTATTCGAGTGAGTTGATCGAGTTCTTGTTTGAGCTCTTCGCTCATTGCTGGCGGCTCTAGCCCCGCCTCAGCTGCATTATTTTGAGCCATGATCCCTATTTCACTCCATTACTTTTCATCATACCTTTGATTACATTCGCCACTCTGCCCGAATCTTCAGATATTAACATACGAACCATCGCTACCTTATCATCATAACTTGCTGATGTGTCTAGCATTTCTGCTGAAATTGCAGTTTTTTTCTTAGGCGCCGCCTGTTTCAGCTTTTCTTTAAACGCTTCTAATGACTGCTCTTCACCTGCTGCCTCACCTACAGCGGCATCATTAGTACCAGCCGAGCCTCCTTCGATCAACGCTAGAGACTGACCATTGCCACCACTCAAGGCTAAGGCATCCCGTTTGGTATCCAGCGGACCCACTACACTGTTCTCCAATGCATTTGTCTCCGAGGCACCTTGCTCCATTGACCTTTGCCCTACTGCATCCCGCCCTTGTGTTCGCGGCAAATAGGCCATTGGTGTTATCGGTGCAGCACGCCTAGCCGGACGCAATATCACCAAAATCACTACCAGAAGCATCACGCCCACCATCGCTAACTTGGACATGCCTACAATCAAATCATCCATGATCAATCGGCAATGCCTTAAGCACGCAACATGTTTTTCAAAACATTCGCAACCCGGCCGGAGTCCTCTTGCACCAGCATCCGCACCAGAGCAACCTTATCATCGTAAGTGTTTGCAGTATCAAGCATATCCGAGGAAATAGAGGACTTCTTAGGTGCTGCTGACTTCTTCAAGCGCTCTTTAAATTCCTCTAAAGATTCACCTTCAGCCATAGCCATACCATCCTCACCGGCTTCCGCACCTTCTAGACTCTCATCACCTTCACCGCCACCACCAACACCTGCTGGGCCCGCAGCGGCAGCAGCTTCTAGTGCCGCGTGTTGTTGCTGTGCTAAGGCCAAGATCTCTGGCGCAATCGCTGGTTGTGGCAAATACGACTTAACCAATGGGCGCACAACGGTAATTAAGATCACAATTAATACCGCAGTCGCCAATCCAACCTTAATACTACTGACTACCATATCATTTTCATACCAACGAATTGCGGAGCCATCAGCTGCTGGCAATTCAAATTTTGCCGGAATAATCGTCACGGTATCGTTGCGATCATCACTAAAGCCAACAGCACTTTTCACCAAAGACTGTAATCGCTCAATTTCCTCTTTACTATAACCACCAGCATCTGCAGCAGGCGCACCCTTACCACCCTTACCAGCACCTTTATCTGATTCTTTTTCAGTAGAAACCGGAGCCACGCGATCTTTAATGACGACAGCCACTGAAACACGCTCAATCATTCCCATTGGACTCTTCACATGGCGAATGGTCTTATCCAACTCATAATTACGTGTGGTTTTTGTATTTAACTGACCCTTGCTGTCTTTGCCCTTGCTTTCATCAGCGCTTTTGGTATCAGTGGTCGCTGCTGCATCTGCAGGGGGCGCATTGGATAACGCACCGGGAACACCTCCGGCCTCAGGGGCGGATGTAGAACGCTCTTCAGACAGCATCTCAGAACGTGTTTTTGCACCTTCTTTACGCACATCAAAATCCTCAGAGGTGGTCTCTACTTGCGTGAAGTTCATCTCTAAAGACACTTGTGAGCGCACATTACCCTCACCCACCACTGGCTCTAACAGCTGTATGATCCTGTTACGATATGTTTCCTCAACTTGTTGCTTGTGAGTAACCTGTGCCGCAGTCAATCCTAATAGTGATTCAGTTGGATTGCGGGTCAGTAAATTACCCACGTTATCTACAACCGACACATCATCAGTCGACAAATAAGGGATGCTGGATGCTACTAAATGCACAATGGCCTGCACCTGATTGGCTGATATCGCACGACCACCGTAAGGCACCACCACTACAGACGCCTTAACCGGTGTGCGTTCACGCACAAATGCACTTTGTTTGATTTGCGCCAAATGCACACGCGCACTTTGAATCGAACCAATTTGCGCAATACTTTTTGCTAACTCTTGCTCAATCGCGGCTGAATAACGCGCTTGTTCCATAAACTGGCTACTGGTCATTGCCGATTGATCTTTTAAACTATCGAGCACACCGCGCGATTGCGCTTTTGGCAAGCCTTGGCCTGCCAATAAAATACGCGCTTCATGATAACGACCTGAAGGCACGGTTAACTGACCACTGGTTGGATCTAGTTGTGGTTTCATGTTAGCTGCTTTTAACACTTCCATCGCCGCTTGCTGATCCGATTCAGCCATCCCTGGAAATAATGGACGATATGGGGTTTCTTGCATCCACGCATAAATCGAACCAAACAACACTAAAGTCAGTAACACAATAATCGCTGGCAATGCCTTGCGCACTGCCTCTTGCTTGAACACAGCCTGTAGACCAGACATCGCCATGGGGCCGCCAGCTGCAGGATACGCCACCGATGATGCACCAGTTGCGCCATTAGCAGCAACTGCCATATTGGCTTGGGTAGCACCAGCGGTCAGCGCGCCCGACTCCATGCCAGGGGTAGCTTGTCCCATAACGGTATTCTGTGCGGTTTGTAGAGCAGCTGCCATGTTCAATTCCTTTGAATACTAAGTTAGTTCTATAACGTAATGAATGAATACTAATGGATACTTATCAATTACACCGGCATATTACGAATATCTTCATATGCCTTAATCACTTTATTACGAATCTGTAGCGTAGCCTCAAATGCTACCGACGCTTTTTGCATTTGCAACACCACATCCGTCAAGGGAATATCCTCACCTTGCTCATAGGCGACTGACATCGATTTGGCTTTTTGTTGCTGCTCATTCACAGCATCAAAAGCACCCTTAACTAAACCAGAGAAGCCTACCTTAGTACTAGCAGGATCTGTCGCAGGTAGTAAATCCGCACCTTTAGCGCGAACTTCATACTGCCGAATCTGATCTAGCATTGAATTAATATTTGCCATATGAACTTGATCAACCATGATTTATCCCCGGTCATGGGCTAAGCTTAGCCCTTGGTCTTTAAAACGTGCTAACTTATAGCGCAATGTGCGTGGGCTGATACCCAGTGCCTGCGCCGCCTGAATTCGATTACTACTACACCGCAATGCTGCAGTGATAGCGCGATACTCACTATCTCTGACCATCGCACCTAAACCTGCAGGCACTTCAATTTCCTCTACTGCATCTGCATCGATAACCGAAGTATCCGCAACCACTTCGCTGATGATCGGCGCTGATTGCAATGCCGCATCGGACATCGGCACTTGGAACGACTCTTCAAACAACAAATGCATCGCATCAATCACACCACCATCGCACAACACCAAGGCACGCTGCATCACATTAGCTAACTCACGCACATTGCCTGGCCATGAATAGGCCATTAATGCAGCTTCTGCTTCGGGTGTAATTTCTAAGGTCTGGGTTGGTTGAGCGTACAACTCTAATAAATGGCGGGCCAGCGGCATAATGTCACCCGGACGCTCTGCCAAAGCAGGTACGCGCAAACGGAAAGTGCTGATCCGGAAATACAAATCTTCTCTAAATGTGCGCGCTAGCATGGCACTACGCAAATCACAATTTGTCGCTGCAACCAACCGTACATCAATTTGAATCGCTGACTGTGCCCCTAAGCGTGTAACTTGACGCTCTTGCAACACGCGTAACAATTTACTCTGTAGCGGGAATGGTATTTCAGCAATTTCATCTAAAAACAATGTGCCGCCATTGGCTTGCTCAAACACACCTGCTAACTCACGAGTAGCGCCTGTAAACGCACCCTTTTCATGACCAAACAAAATATCCTCAATCATGCTCTCTGGTAGCGCTGCGCAATTTAAACCCACAAACGGTCCATTACTACGCGCTGAAGACTCATGCAACACACGTGCTAACACCTCTTTACCAGCACCGGTTGGACCAGTCAGCAATGTAGTCACACCGGCTTTTGACACGCGGCGCGCCAAGTCTAACAACTCACGGCTGGCTGGATCTTCAAACACAAATGGTGCACGTTGCTCAGACTGCACCGGAATTAACAACGCCACAGCTTCGCGCCAAGCAGATACAGACCAGTTATCACTAGCCATCACATGCCCTGCACCCTCTTGCATGGCTTTGATACCCAAAGTCATGCGATCGGTATCCACACGGCAAATAATTGGCAGGCGGGTGCCTAATGTGCGCATCGCCGTAATCACCTCACGTAATGGTGAGATCGAATCATCAAGACGCACCACAACCAAGCGGGTACGGCTTGAAATTAAGCGAATCTCACCGGCTGATGGTGCAGTCATCGGCTGCAGACCAGCGGCACGTAAGTTGTCAAGCATAGATGACTCTGGGACACCTGCGGCATCTAGCCAGAGCGCTGAGACTACTTGGTTGTTTGCTTCGAATCGTGCGTGCACTGTTTTACCCTTATAACAATCTGTCGATGATGGTGTACTAAAGCAATTTTCGAGCCACATAGTAATCTCAATAAAATCAATAACTTAAATAATATGTCAAAGTTTTGAACAGCCTAGAAACGACATAACTTTGACGGCTGATACAATCTACAAAGCACCCCAAGAAAAGCACCTCTTAAACCCAGCGCTCTATACCTGAGGGGGCAGCAGGCTGTGACGTTACCGGTGCGGCCTGCTGTGCCGGTTGACTCATGGTTTTTTTCAAAAAACCCCGACACAAACAACCGTCATTACGCAGCACTTCCAAGCACGGTAGCTGCCGACTTTTAAAACCGAACAATCGACACAAATACGGCATACGCGGCTCCCAACTCACACCAAAATGCTGACATTGCTGGCAATGTGGGCGCTCATTAGGGGTATTTACGGTATTCATCAGCAGAAAAAATTATGGATTGATCAGTGATTAATGATTTATTAATTAATTAATTAATGATTTATTGCAAGAGCTTTAATACTGACTCTTGGCTGATATTAGCTTGCGCTAGAACAGCAGTGGCTGCCTGCTGAATAATCTGCGCCCGGGCCAAACGTGTAGAGGCAATTGCATAATCAGCATCTTGAATCTGACTGCGCGCACTGGTTGAATTGGCAGAAACATTCATCAGGTTATCGACTGCATTATTCAAGCGGTTCATCACGCCACCAAATTTGGCACGCTCCGAACTCACTTTTTCAATTGCCGCATCAATCAAACCTAGCACTTCGTTCGCACCAGCTACCGTATTAATCCGCACCGTCGGTTCTGCATCATCCACGTCACCAGTAATTGCACCGGTAATAGTGCCATGCCGACCCAAATCAACCATATCGATCGCGACCTCTTCACCACTGCTGCCGCCAATCTGAAAACTCAAACGTCCAACTTTAGGCACAGCAATATCACCTACAGCCTGACCACCATAAGTGCCCTCTACAAAACCTAGGGCTTTAAAGTTTGAGTCATCGGCAAAACCATTGACCCCTGCAGTGACATGAATCAAACCAGAGGCCCGCTCAGTGCCTGGCGCACCATCATTAGGTACTGTAGTTAAACTGACGGAAGCATATAAGGTTTTTGCACCCACACTTTCTTGAGTGGCATCAGCCAGCCCCAGAACATCGGCTGAGGATAAACCAAAACTCGATGCCGATAAGCCCGCAATACTGGAGTTATACCAAGCCGATAAATTGCGACCATCTTCAGAGGTTAAGACCACTCCAGAAGTGCTCGCATTTTTACTCGCAACTACCCCAGTGCTTTGTGATTGCAGATTAATCGCTGAAATGACTCGATCTTGACGGGCACTGGCGGTATCGGTGGAGATTAAATTAACCCTAACCTCTTCACCGTTAATGAATAAGCTTTGCACACCAGAGGCCGCACCTGAGGTATCGGTCAAACTACCTATACTGCTTACGGTATTGGGTGTGGCTTTCACACCGGTTGAATCGGTTTGACGATTAATTGCAGCAGCAATCGCAATTGCACTAGCAGCCGCCGAACTACTGGTCACGTTGACGTTCGAGAACGGATCATCCTCGGCGGCACTTGCACCAATAGCTACACCGTTAATCACTAAATCACCCGCTTGCAAAGGTTTAACCAATGCGGGTGCATTAGGCGTTGTCACTGTAACCGTAGAACCATCTAAAGTTTGGGTCATACCCATAGCAAACCGCTGGTTGTTGCTCGAAGCGGTTACTGTTAACTCGTTAAGGTCGGCGCTGGTGCCCACGCCAAAATTATAATTAGCACCTAATACCGGATCAGCTTTCAGCGCATTAGTTAAACCAGCGCGCACATCAGCCACTGTATTTGACATTGCGGTATAGGATATCGAGCGACCTGAAATTGTGATCTTAAACACATCACCCACTTGCACAGGGCCAGTAATGCTTAAGGTATTTTTTTGCTTAGTTGTCGCCGTAGCCGCCACATTTTGCGTAACTGTGCTGCCGATGGTTACCTTGCGAATCGACACCTCAAAACCATTGCCTGGGCGCACTGCAGTCATGGTAATACCTGCTGAACCACTGGCTTGGGTTGAAACCATACTTGCCAAGACGGGGTCAGCTGAAATCGCTGCACGCAGTCCAGCTTGCACGTTTGCCGTTGTTGCTACTGTCGCCGTAAAGCTGACTGAACGGCCATTAATTGTGGCTTTATATACGTCACCAACATTGACATTGTTTGCTATTGTTAAGGTATCGACTTGCGCACCAGCAGTAGTCACCGTAGCGCGCGCTTGCGCACTCAATACTGATTCATTATTGGTGTAATCTCCGATCTGCAAGCCACTTCGTGAAATATCACCATTCGTTTGCACATTCACTTCGGCATTGACTGGGGCTTGCAAGGAGAAAGGTCCGCTTTGTACACCCTGACGCAATCCCGTGCGCGCCGCAAAATCAGCAGCAGTCGATCCAGTATTAAATGCCACATCAATATTTCGGCCGTCAGCGGCCTCTAAGCGAATACCCGAAAAATCATTACCGCTATCGACTGCAACCACACCCGTAGACGCCGTTTGTTTATTAATGACATCGACTAATGCAGCACGTGTCGCGCGCGTATTACCTCCAACCGTAGTAAACGGGTCTGTAATCACACCATTAATGGTCACCGTACCAGTCGATACGCCCTGCTCAGTGGCCACTCCAGTCATGGGTGAACCACTCAATACCGTGCGCCCAGCCACAGCGCTAACCCCAGTATCATGAGTTGCCGCATTAAATGCCGCAACTTTTGCAATTGCACTGGCTGCATTATTCAAGACGGACAATGAACTAGAGACAGATACCAAATCACTACTGGTTTGCGATGCAGCAATGGACTTACCATTAATCAGCACATCACTTGCGCTCATGGCCGATAATGTTGGGCTATTACGGGTGATAGACAATTGGTCACCCATCGTCCAATCATTGGTTGCAGTGATTGCCACAGCACCGCTGCCATCTGACAAGGCAGTATCTGTCAAACTCAATGTCGCGCCATTCACACTGCAAGCTAAATTAATCTTAGCACCACTGTCTAAAATTAATTCAGCACTGTTACCCCCTAAATATTTTAGGGTGCCTGACTTTGCAATATTGTTAGCCCCTGAAATAGTGGTTAATGGGTTAGCCGTATTTGCAGAAGTCATAATAGAGTTGGCAACAGTATATGAAACTGCGCTGCTAAACGCGCCATTGGCAGTTGCGCGCATCGCAGGCGCATCCTCGACCCGCCGCCCTGCCGTGCCATTTAATACCGAAAAACCATTCCATTCGGTCGTGTCAGCAACCCGCACAATTTCTTGCTTTAACTGTTGAAACTCCACATCTAAGTAACCACGATTCTCAGCCGTATTAGTATCAGTCATCGACTGCACCGCCAACTCACGCATGCGCTGCAACATCAAACTAATTTCACCGGTTGCACCATCAGCGGTTTGCAATAAAGCGACGCCATCATTGGCGTTGCGCACCGATTGATCTAAGGCACGAATTTGAGTGGTCATCATCGTGGTAATCGAAATGCCAGTCGCATCATCTTTGGCAGAATTGATCCGCAGCCCAGTCGACAACTGCTGCATCGATGCAGTTAATTCACGGGCATTGGTCTTGAGCGATGCTTGAGCAATCGCTGCATTTAAATTTGTACTGATACTCGCCATGGCAACCTTCGGGGCCTCGTCGGCCAAATAAGTTGAAGTCGTCAAATGGATGGAATACACCCACCCTCACGCCACAGCTAGTAAGCAGAAGTCATGCCAGAGCGAAATTATATGGTAACTAATTGAATCTATTGATTTAATTTTACACTGATTGCCACATGCGGCAAGAGCGGCAATTTTTTGACGGCGAGCGGCAGGTTTCTGCCATCGCCTTTTTAAGCGCGCACTTGCTGATGAATGAGCGACAAAACCACACTCCAACCAGCAATTCCAGCCCCTCAACAATCAAAGCTCAACAACCAGGAGCACCACTTCAAAAAAAACCCCGCACCCCTCAAAGAGGCGCAGGGCAATAAAGCTCGTACACGCTGTACGCCAACCCCGTCAACACCACGTAGACCCAGTGTGACGTGCAGCGCTTAGACTAAGATTAACCTTTCAGCAAGGACAACACTGTTTGCGGCTGTTGGTTTGCTTGCGCCAACATCGCAGTAGCGGCCTGAGAGATAATCTGTGTGCGTGACAAGGTTGTTGTTGCAGTTGCGTAATCGGTATCTAAAATGCGACTACGAGAATCGGTCGCGTTTTGCGAAACATTGGCCAAGTTATCTGCGGCATAGGTTAACTGGTTCATGCCCGCACCAATAATAGCGCGTTGCGAAGCCATTGCTGATAGCGCGCTATCAATCGCAGTAATTGCCGATCCAGCCGACTCACCACTGGTCAGAGTGCTTGAAGAAATATCTGACAATATGCCGCTCGTAGAAACATCACCAAGGGCAGTAGTAATATATTGCGTTTCATTCGCACCCACTTGGAAATTATAGGTGCCATCACCGGACTCACCACCTGTTGCGGCTAATAGCGGCTTACCATCCCATTCAGTGTTGGCGCCAATACGATCAATTTCACTCATTAAGGCTGTAAACTCTAAAGAAATAGAGGCCTTATCGGTTGTCGTTACCGTATCCGTTGACGCTTGTACGGCCAATTCACGCATCCGTTGCAACATATTGGTTTGCTCAATCATGGCGCCATCTGCTGTTTGCAGCATTGATACGGCATCATTGGCGTTACGTACAGCCATATTCAAACCGCGGATTTGAGCAGTCATGGTTTCTGACATTGCCAGACCTGCAGCGTCATCTTTAGCGCTATTAATTCGCTTACCGGTTGACAGCGCCTGCATTGCTGCAGTTTGCTGACGGGAATTCACTTGTAGCGCGGTATGCGCAAATGTTGCATTTACATTGGTGTTGATAATGGTCATTTGAAATTCTCCTAATTAAATTTTTGCGAACAGTCGTTTAAATCAAACGGCATGTTCCCCACCGCGTATTAAGCAGAACTCGTGCCAGGTCACCCTATATTTTTTAAGTTATTGATTTTATTTGTATTTTATCTTATTAGCGATTTGACGGTTGATTGCCTGCAAGATTTTGACGGCTAGATGGCAATTTTCTGCCACCCGACAGAGGCAATTAAAGTCCCCCTCAATCACAAAAGCGGCAAACATTTCTAAAACTGCACAATTTAGGCATTAAAACCAGACACAATATTGCGCAGATTGACCATTTGGTTTCAAAATACTATCCAACTAATTGATAAATATTGATATATTTAATCTTATATACTTCAAATATTGTGAAGCTAGGTTATAAATTCACAAACCCATACACTCAGACACACCCAAACCTGCCATGGCATCCAACATGCTCAATACCAAGCGACAACATCAACATATATATATTCAACAATTTTTTTCATGACAACCCTGTTCGTACTGAGTCACGTACTTAGTCACGTACTTAGTCACGCACTGAGCTACGCACCTACCTAGCCCCTATCTCTAGCGCAAAGGTCAGAACTATCAACTCCCTAACTTCGCAGGCTGAATCAACCGCCCCAAACTCAGCCAAACAGCTATTCCAGCAAGGACTTATAGCCCATCAGAACAATGCCTTTGATATTGCAGCCGCCCATTATCAACACGCACTTGCGATCCATCCACATTACTTCGACCCACAGCACCTATTAGGGGTGATTGCCGCGCAAACCGGAAACCCAACCCAGGCTATTGAGTGTATTAGTGCAGCCATCGCCATCGACCCCAAACATTCAGCCAGCTATTTCAATCGCGGTCAGGCCTACCAACAAGTCAGGCAATTCGATTCGGCACTTGCCGACTACAACCACGCCATCAAACTCAATTGCGACAATAAGGCTGCCAGCCTTGCCCGAAGCCAACTCTACAATCAGCTAGAGCGCTGGCCAGAAGCGCTCTTGAGCTATCAACACACCCTACAATTAGCACCCAAGGACCACACCCTACATTGTGCTGCGGGTAAAGTTCACGTTCAGCTCAAGCAACACTTAGAGGCCATTTCTTGTTTTGAAAACGCAATTCGTATTAATCCACAATATTTTGATGCCCATTGCCAACGAGGCATCACGCTACAGGCCATGCGCCGCTATGAGGAAGCACTCACCGCGTATGGCCGCGCATTACAAATACAAGCGCATCATGCAGGGCTTCATAATAATCGTGGAAATACACTACAGCGTATGGGGCGTTGGGATGCTGCGATTCGATCCTATCAAACTGCACTTGAAATCGATCCACAATACGCAGAAGCGCATTACAATTTAGGCACCGCTTTACAAAAAAAATATCCTGCATCCCACATGCTCGATTTAGATTTAGCATTGGCCCATTATCAAAAAGCATTATCGATAAAGCCCAATTATGCTGAAGCCCACAACAATTGCGGACTCATTTATAAAGAACGTCGCGCTTACGAAGCCGCCATTCAGAGCTATCAACAATCCATAATCCACCAACAGGATTACGGCGACGCCCATTGGAATTTGGGCTTATGCCTACTATTAACTGGACAATACACCGCCGGCTGGCCAGAGCTTGAATGGCGTTGGCAATTAACAGATTTCCCCACCCCCAAGCGCGACTTCACGCAAGCATTGTGGCTAGGCCAAAGCGATCTTCAAGGCAAAACAATCCTTCTACACGCCGAGCAAGGATTGGGAGACACCATTCAATTCTGCCGCTATA
>Ga0209499_1000183_pt1 | contig 46236 bp, 41 predicted proteins | sample C_130208_EF_Meta_FD_187306 | JGI IMG/M metagenome (GOLD analysis project Ga0209499, IMG submission 187306) | Freshwater microbial communities from Lake Croche, Canada to study carbon cycling - C_130208_EF_MetaG (SPAdes) (version 2) | ecosystem: Environmental > Aquatic > Freshwater > Lake...
CCTGTTGGATCTATTGTCAAAAATCAACTTAGCGCAATCGGACTTCTTGAAAAAGTAAAACTTACCCAAAACAATTGGGTCAAATATGGCACAAGAATCGAAAGATGCTCTATTCCTTCTATGCGACACAATGTATCTAATACTATTACTGTCAAGCCAGACGAATGGGATGATGTCGAAAACTTTATCTTTGATAACCAAGAATGGTTTGCTGGGATTTCTCTTCTCCCGTCTTCTGGAGATTTGGACTATGCCCAAGCTCCATTTTCCACCGTCCTCACTCCAACAGAAATTGTCAAAGAATATGGAGAAGGGTCTGTACTCGCTTCTGGCTTGGTTGTCGATGGCTTAGCCGCATTTAATAATAATTTATGGTCGGCATGTGAATACGCACTTGGAAATAAAATACCAGAAGATTCTCCATTGCCTCCAAATTACTCTGTTTCTTTAATGAGCAGCTTTAAACATTTTGTGATTAAAAGCGAAAATATTAAACAACAAAAGGCTCTTCAGTCTTACCGTGTAAAATGTTCTGAAATCGAACAAAAGAATGACTGGATCAGAAGAGCAAAACAATTCTCTGATAGATATTTCTCTGGAGATACCAAGCGAATGACTTATTGCCTCAAACACATCTCATTGTGGAAAACATGGTGTGATCTTAAAAGAGAAACTGTCGATATTGATTGGTCACAACAAGTAGAAGAAAAAGAGGTATACATAAACGCCGATTCATTGGGTGCGCAAGCCTGCTCTGGTGGTCAATGTGAATTGTTTTAATGTAGACATTTAACTTATTCTATTATTTTTAAAAACGTGTAATTATATTATAATGGAAATCGACTTTTCAAAGAAAATAAAGGAGCTTTTTGCTAATTCTTCTTTAGCTGCGCGTTCTGGGCCAAAAAGCGATGCTCAAACGCCAGCTAAACCAGAAGAAAGAAAAAAAGGATCATTGAATAATAAAAAAGATTCAGCGTCTTCAGATGAGTCGTCTTCTATTACTTTTTCGTCGCAAATTACTTCTGCTTTGGAAACCAAGGTAAAAGATCATAATGCAAAATATGAGAAAAAAACTACTCTTGGCCAATTAAAAAAGATTTATCGTCGTGGCGCTGGAGCATTCTCATCTAGTCATAGAGTCGGAATGACAAGAGGAGGATGGGCAATGGCTAGAGTTAATATGTTCCTAAAGATGCTTCGTGGCGGAACGGTCAAAGACTCTTATAGAAAGGCCGATCAAGATGTCGCGCAAGGTCACGATCTTTATTATATTGAAAGAGATGAAGACGCTTTTTGGGAATTTGAGAATATTGAATTTGACTTGGCTAAATTAGATCTAATTTATGCTGGAATTGAAGTGTGGGATCAAGATCAAGAAGCGGAAGATTTAGAATTTTCTGATGCTGAGAAAAAGACACTTAACAGGCCTTTTAGATTGCCTCCTGAACCCAATGTCAGTGTCGCCGAAGAAGGAGCAGTTAACTTGTTTGATATGGATTATAGTGGTGCTGAGAAAAAAACTTTAAATAAACCATTTCGTTTCCCTTCTGGATCTAATAAAAAATTTGGCGTTTATGTCAAAAATGATAAAGGCAATACTGTGATGGTAAAATTTGGTGATCCTAATATGGAAATCAAAAGAGACGATCCAGCAAGGCGCAGTAACTACAGAGCTAGACATCATTGCGACACTGCTGTAGGTCCAAAATGGAAAGCTAATTATTGGTCTTGTAAATTCTGGAGTTCTAAGCCTGTCTCTTCATTAGCTTCTGCTGAAGAATTTTTATTGAGCGATCATGATGGATTGGAGTGGGGCTGGGATGAGTCTACATTCGTATCTCAAGAAGAACTTTTTGCCGAAAATCCTGATTTGAGAAATCTCATAGAAATACTTGAATAAAGAGAAATAGCTATTACAATCATCTTGTAATGGCTATTTCAGTTTCAGTATTTTGTATTTGGAGAGACTCTTGCAAAACCATAGAAAGAACTTTAAAGCAGCTTGAAGATTTGGAGTCTTTGTGTGATTTTAAGTTTTCCTTTTATTTTTACGAGAACGACTCTAAAGATGAAACCGCTTCTATTCTTGCTAAATGGATGGAAACGAGAGCTGGAAACCTATTATGTGAGCAGTTGAACGCTAAGAAATTCGGCAGCACGTCAGATAATGCTAGAATGAAATTATTATGCGAGTGCCGAAACAAAGGAAAGAATTTGGCTGGAGATAATAAGACTGATTATTCTTTACTAATGGATTCCGATGTGGAATTTAATAATGAAAATTTTCTTTTGCAGTTAAAAGAATTAAACAGATTGGGCCAAGCCGTAATGACTACTCCAAATGTCAGGCAGCCTATCCCAGATTATACTTTTGGAATTTCTCAGGATTCTTATTATGATGTGTACCCCTTCAGAGACAAGCATGGAAATACTGGGCTTTACTTCTCTGATTGTCCATCGTATAAAAAAGAGGACCAATTTGATTGGAGAATTGGAAAACCCATTAGATGTCTCTCCGCTTTTGGAGGATTTGCAATCATAAAATCCGAGTTCTTTAATAAGGTTTGGTGGAGTTGTGATATCCATTGTGATCATGTTAATATGTGTTTTGATTTAGCCAAATATGGAAGTATTTATTGTGTTCCTAGAAGCAAGGTTTATGTAAATGTCAAAGAAGAAGACATTGAGGGATTTAAAAAGATAGCATCTCGCCAAAAGGAAGCTTATGTAAGTAACTTTAATAATTAATCATGAATAAGCCTAGGGTATCAGTTATAACTTCCATATATAAATCCTCAAAATTTATATTAGATTTTTTGCTTGATGTCAAAAGACAGAGCATTTTTTCAGAATCTGAAGTTTTATTGCTGGATGCCAATGAAGACGATGAAGACTTTTCAATTATTGAAAAATTCTTAGATATTCCTAATTTCAAATATTCCAAGGTTGGAAAATGCTCAATTTATGAAGCTTGGAATATTGGCATAGACATCTCTACTTCAGATATTTTAACAAATTGGAATACAGACGACAGAAGATCTTATAATTCGCTTGGAAAACAAGTAAAATTTCTAGAAGAAAATAAGGAATATGATGGGTGTTATGGTCCAACAATTATTTCAAAAATTGAAAACGAAGTGTTTGAAAATTGTCAATCGCAAAGCATTTTCCCCGCTTTAGAATTTAATTTAGAAAATCAATTATCTCATAATTCCCCACATTGTATGCCCGTATGGAGAAAATCAATCCATGATATTTGTGGTAAATTCGATACATCTTATCATTCTGCTTCTGATTATGATATGTGGATGAAAGTATTACAAAATAACATTAAATTTAAAAATATAGAAGAGATAGTGGGTCTTTATTATTTTAATCCACTAGGAGTGTCAACAAATCTTGAATTTAGAGAAAAAATTTTACAAGAAGAATTAAAAATTAAAAAGAAATATCAATGAAAATTTTTACATTTTATAGTGATTCGCATAAACACTTATTAGATCTTTTTTTAAAATCTTTTTTTAAAAATTGTAATTTAGATTTAACAATTAGAAAAATAGATCAAAAATGTTCTGGAGATTACCATTCAAACGGATGGCAAGAATCAATGATTAATAAAATTCAATATATCATTGATAGTCTAAATCAATGCAGCGAAGGAGAAATAATGATTCATTCTGATTGTGATATATTAATATGCAGCAACATAGAAGATTATATTAAAGAATCCTTATTTAATAAAGATATAGTATTTCAATGGGATTCATCTGGAGTTTGCATGGGATTCTTTGCGTGTGTAAAAAACAATTTAATAGTAAAATTTTTTAATGAATTATTATTTAATCTTCATCTGCATAAAGATGATCAATATTGCGCCAATCACTTATTATCAATAGATGAGTTTAAAAATCTTAAATGGGATTTATTTGACTATAAGTGTTTTACTATTGGGATGTTAAACAAAATGTACAATGAAGATTGCGAAATAAATCTTCCTCAAGAATTAAATGTTTTTCATGCAAATTTTTCACCTAATTTAAAACTCAAAACTCAACTAATGCAAAAAGTATTTGACTTTTTAAATTATTAATGATATACAAATATATGATTTATTCTTATTTCGAAGATATTTTTCCGTATGACAAATTTCCTATTGAATATTTGTGCTTTCAACAGCTCAAAAATAAAGAAGATATTAATTATATTGCAATTCCTTGGACGCAGATATTAAATTCTAATTGGTTAGATTTTCCAAACAAACAACCAATGCAACACTATATTAATGAAATTTCAAAAATAAATATAGAGCAAAAAAATAATTTCACTATTTGTCAACATGATGACTATATGAGACTAATTGATATATTTAAGTTTTTAAATATTGACACAGTGTTTTCGCCCTTACATGATAAAAACAATATTATTACTAAAGGAATTGATATTATCCCCATAGCATTTACATGTAGTTTTAATTTTGACAACACAAAATATAAAAATATACCCATATCTTTTGTTGGGACTCATACATCTCACCCAATTAGAGGCAGGATGGTGAATAGAATTAACGGCGATAATATTATTTATCGAGATAGTTATCATATAGATTCTAATTCGTTTTTTATTGAAAATTATAGACAAAAAGAAGAAAAAGAATATCAAGACATCCTAGAAAGAAGCAGATTCTCTCTATGCCCCAGAGGATCATCTCCATCTTCTGTAAGATTTTGGGAGAGTTTATCTGCTGGAGCCATACCTATTTTAATTTCAGATAATTGGGTTCTTCCCGATTGGGATTGGGACAATACTATTCTTATTATATCAGAAGATGATTTTGAAAATTTATCATATAATGAATTAAATAATATTATTGATAAAATTCCCCAAGAAAAAGAAGCTTCAATGAGAGATAATTGTTTAAAAGCTTATCAAGAATTTAACCAAAATAATTTTAAAAATTACATAGAGAAATCAATAAACAGATGAAAACAATTTTAGACATAGGATGTAATGATTTGGCTGGATTCAATCTTTTAAAGAATTTTGAATGCATAAATGAAGAAGACGTAAAGATTTTTGTTGAAGCGAACCCAGAATGCTGGCCAGATTTAGAAGAAGATATTAAATCTATAAAAAATTCTTTTTTAATTAAGAAGGGTCTTGATATAGAAGTGAAAGATACGATTCTAATGACAAGAGCTGATGAAAATAAATGTATTGGCGCTACTGTAATGGGAGAACATTTCATGAATGATAGCTTAGCGAGGTGGAATATAAAAGTTAATGAATTTAATTATTATAATATATTCACAACTACAATACTTGATATCATTGAAGAATTTCAAATAAATACGGAAGAATGCATTTTAAAACTTGATGCCGAAGGTGTCGAGTATGGTGTACTAAATCAAATATTAGATAATGATATAAACTTTAAGAAAATATATTGCGAATTTCATGTTCATAATCAAAATCATGAGTTTTTAAAACTAGATCTAATCAAAAGATTTAAAAATAAAAATCAAGAAATTATAGAATGGCATTAAAAAAAATCTTTCTTAATTCTGGCAATTTAAAAACTTATGGACCAAATCAATCATTTGGTAATCATTTATCGCATTTATTATTTTGTTATAATTTTAGCAAAAAAAGAAGCTATGAATTAGTAATACCCATAGAATCTAATTTAGATGAAGTTTTTGAATTACAAACATTTAAACATTCAAATCAATTGGAATTGATTAATTATTTTTCAGAAGCTTTTAGCCATAATATTTCTGAGCTTTGTCAGCTTGATCAATCTAATTTAAAAACCAGTTTACAAATTCTTAATGATAAAAATTTGATCATCCCCAATAATGTATGTTTTTCTGGTTGGTTTTATAACGTACCATTGTATTGCAAAACGTTTTTTGAAGAAATAAAAATAAAAAAAAATATTTTAGATTTCATAAATTTGAATTTCAGCAGAATCATGAGTCGCGACTCTATATGCTTACACTACAGAGGTTCAGATTTTAATGGTCATTTAGGTCATGATTTAAGACTTCCATTTGAATATTACGAAAAATGCATTAAGCATTTAAATAAAAACCACAAAAATATAAAAAATATTTTTGTATTTTCAGATGATGCTAATAAAGCTAAAGAATTAATTTCTTTTATTCATCAAATTGATAATTCATATAACATAGAATTTCTTCAAAATGAATACAATATTGATTGGACTTGCTTGCATTTAGCACATAATATAATATCATCTAATTCTTCATTTTGTTTAACGGCTTGTTTAAAAAAAGAAATTATTTATCAGCCTGAAAAATATCAATTAAGAAATACTACAATTGACACCGTGTATCCATCTCAACCATTTTTTGAAAATTCTTATATATTATGATAAATATAAACTATAAAGGAAGATTTGGAAATAATCTTTTTCAGTATTTTACTGCATTAATATTCTCTCAGAAATTCAATCAATCAATTGAAAATCCATTATCAAATAATATTTTGAAATTTGATTTGAGCAAAAACGAACATGTTTACGAAGAAAGCTTAATTATAAATGATCACAATATTTGCAATTTGCTCAACGAAGAAAATATAAATAAAAATCTAATTTTAGATGGTTTTTTTCAAAATAGAACAATATTAAAACTATTAAAAGAAAATAAGCATTTATTTTTAAATGAAAATAAAAATCAAAAAGATGCATTCGTGCATGTCAGGCTTGGTGATATATGTAATGATGAAGCAAGCTGCAATATAAATTATTATCGTAAAGCTTTAATAGGTCTAAACGGTGGATACATATCAAGCGATTCTCCCAATAATGACATCATTAAACAACTTAGCAATGAATTTAATTTAGAAATTTTTGAAAGTTCGCCAGAAGAAACTATAATATTTGGATGTCAATTTGAAAACAAAATACTTTCTTTGGGAACGTTTAGTTGGTGGATTGGATTTTTAGGAAATCAAAATAATGTTATTTGCCCAGTTCAAAAAGAATACAGAGAATGGCATGGAGATATATTTCCATTTTTAAACTGGAAAGAAGTATCAATAAAAAATTAATAAATATGTTTATACAGTTAAATTACCTAAAAGAAAAATATAAGTTAAACTTAACAAATATTCTGCATGTTGGAGCGCACGAAGCCCAAGAGCTAGATGGTTATATTCAATGCGGAGCGAAAAAAATTCATTGGATAGAGGCTAATACGGATTTAGCTGACAAACTATCTGATCGTTTAGATACATCTATTCATAAAGTTACTAATGCTGTAGTATCTAATGAGGACGACAAAGAAGTTATATTCAAAATAGCCAATAACACTCAATCTTCATCTATTTTAGATTTGGGCGAACATTCTAATTTATTTCCAGATATTTACTACACTCACGAAGAAAAAAGATTTACGAAAACATTAAATTCAATCTTGTCTGAAGAGGCATTTTTAGAAAAAATTAATTTTCTGAATATAGATATTCAAGGAGCTGAATTATTAGCTTTACAAGGTTTATCAGACCATTTAGATTCTATCGAATCTATCTATATAGAAATTAATGATTCAGAAGTTTATAAAAATTGTTCGCAAACAAATGAAATTGATGAATTTTTAAATAAATTCAACTTTGAGAGAAAAGAAAAATATCTTTATTCCAATCATCCTTGGGGAGATGCATTTTACTTAAAAAAATATGAATGATTATTACAATATATCAAAATTAAATAAATTAAAATTCCAATTTAAAGATTGCGAATCAATAAATAAAAATTATTCTCAAGCATATCAAGATATGTTTGTATTGAGTATGTTAGATGGCAAACGAAACGGATATTTTGTTGAAATAGGAACCTTCCATCCAACCGAAATGAGTAATACTTTTTTATTAGAAAATGAATTTGGATGGAGTGGAGTATCAATTGATATCAATAATATTGATGGATTTGAATCTCAAAGAAAATCTAAATTAATTGTTCAAAATGCTTTGGAAATTGATTATAAAAAATTATTTGAGGATAATAATATGCCAATTGATATTGATTATCTTCAAATAGATATTGAGCCAGCGCACAACACATTAGAATGTCTTAAAAAAATACCATTTGATAAATATAATTTTTCAGTTATCACATATGAAACAGACTACCATAATTCTTCCATAGAAATTAGAAATGAATCTCGTCAAATTTTTAAATCCAATGGATATGAATTAATTGGTGGTGATATATGCAATGCAGATATTAATCTACCATTTGAAGATTGGTATGTAAAAAAAGATAAAATTGATGAAATCATATTTAATATCTTCTTGAATCCCGTATTCAATAATACGGCTGAAAAATTTACATTGAAAAATAATGAATAATCTTAAAGAAAAATACACGGGCAAAAAAATAGATCACATGGACATCTTAAACATCGAAGACGCAGCAAAAAAATCAATTGGCAAAAAATCCATTATTGTTACAGGAGTGACGGGGCAAGACGGTAGCCACATGGTTGATTATCTCTTAGCAAATACAGATTATGAAATTTTTGGATGCGTTCGTAGACTTAGTGTTTATAATCATAAAAATATTTCTCATATCAATAATGCGCGTTTTCACTTGATTAACTTTGATCTTATTGATAGTCACTCTATTTCGAGGATAATTGAAAAGATCAAGCCAGATTATTTTATTAATTTAGCAGCACAAAGTTTTGTTGGAAGTAGCTGGGATTTTGGGCATCAAACTTGGGAAACAAATGCTACTTCAGCTCTTCACATTCTTGAAGCAATTAGACTCTATCATCCAAGTTGTAGGTTTTATCAAGCTGGCTCCTCAGAAGAATTTGGCGATGTATCTTATGTTCCTCAAGATGAGAAACATCCATTGCGCCCTAGAAGCCCATACGGAGCGTCTAAAGCAGCATCAAGACAGCTCGTAAAAGTCTGGAGAGAGTCATACGATCTTTACGCTATTCAGGGCTGGCTTTTTAATCATGAAGGAACTAGACGAGGTGAAGAATTTGTTACTCGCAAAATAAGCAAAGCAGTTGCTAGGATTAAAAATGCTCTTGATAATGATCAGAAATTTGATCCTCTTGAATTGGGAAATCTTGATGCCAAAAGAGATTGGAGCGATGCCGAAGATTTTGTAGAAGGTATTTGGTTAATGCTTAATCAAGAAACTCCAAAAGAATATGTTCTTTCTTCTAATGAAACTCATACTATTAGAGAGTTTGTCGAATTAGCATTTGAACATGCAGGATTAAATGGAGCTTGGAAAAATAATACTGGCATTCCAGAGGATGAACAGTTCGTGGTCAATGATCAAATCGTAATGAAAATTAATCCTAAATTTTATCGTCCAGCAGAAGTTGAACTTCTTTGGGGGGATTCCACAAAAGCAAGAAAAGAATTAGGATGGCTTCCCAAAACATCATTTGAGCAACTTGTCAAAAAAATGGCTCAGTATGATCTTGACAATCCAGATACCTGATGTAGAATGAGGAATGGCAAAGGCCAAAATCAACAAAAAGAAAATCCTCGCAAGATTAACGCTTGTCCCCACAACGGCCAAGCGTTTATTTTACATGCGGGAAATGAAGTTCTTGAATGATTTGTGCGATAGGTATTCTGTCGAATTTATGGATATTGCATCCTTCGATAAGAAATTTGATTCGCTAGCGTATCTAGTCAGTCCCAAATTAAAAATGAAGCTTGATCAAAAGTTCAGAGCTTTCAATTTTTGTATTGATGCTTCTAGATACGAAACGTACAATATAGGGGATAAGTCAGGAGAGGATATTAAAGTGTCTAAGAGATCAAAAACAATTAAACAATTTTTAAACAATGAGTGCCAAAATTAAAGAACCAAAAGAAGAAAAGGAAACAGTGAAATCAAACGATGTTTTGGGGTCATTTTTAAAGCAAAATAAAGAAGATCATTACAATTTCGAAGAGGAAATAACATATAAAGTTTCAAGCGGGTCTCTTCAAATGGACCTGAGATTGGGCGGCGGTTTTGGACCAGGTTTACACCGATTTTGTGGCCCTAACGAGTCAGGCAAGACAAGTTCGGCATTATCCATTATGAAAAACTTCCTAGATCACACGCCAATGGCAAAAGGTTTTTTGATTAAAGCTGAAGGAAGGCTCTCGCAAGAAATGAGAGAAAGGTCTGGAATTAAATTCGTATTCTCTGCCGAAGAGTGGGACGTCGGTACTTGTTTTGTTTTCGAAAGCAATATTTACGAAACAGTTGTGGACGCTATTAGACAATTGGTCATGAAAAATGAAGAGAAAAATAAATATTACTTTATTCTTGATTCAGTAGACGGTTTGATTACCAAGGGAGATTTGGATAAAAACTTTGAAGATTCTAATAAAGTCGCTGGTGGAGCAGTAATTGCCGCCAACTTCATGAAAAGACTTTCAATTGCACTGGCTAAAAGAGGTCATATGGCGGTGTTTATCAGTCAAGTAAGAGCGGATATTAAGCTCGATCCATACTCAAAAGCCCCAATAAGACAAACATCAGCAACTGGTGGCAACGCACTATTACACTTCGCAAATTGGATTATTGAATTTGAAGTTAGATTCAAGGGAGATCTAATTCTTAAAAATCCAACAGATAAAACTATTGATCCCGTAAGCAACCCTATTATTGGGCATTTTGCAAAAGCAACAATTAAAAAATCTCCAAACGAAACGACAAACCTCACCATTCCATACCCAATTAAGTATGGGAGAACAAATGGAACATCTATTTGGGTGGAAAAAGAAGTGGTAGACCTTTTGTTTCTATGGGAATTTCTCACCCGTAAAGCGTCTTGGATTACTCCTACAGATGAATTTAACGAGTTGCTTGTAGAGAACGGATTCTCTGCCTTTGATAAAATACAAGGTCAAGACTCTCTCTTTGCTTTTATCGAATCAGATAAAAAGTTGTGCGCATTCTTGGTGGACTACTTTACGAAAGCAATATCCAATGAAGTTTAAAACTCTAACTGGATTTTCATCAGAACTTAGAAATAGCAAAAAATATTTAATCAATTGGGAGTCTCCAAGTAGGAGCAAATTCCAATCAAGCGTAAAAGAATTCCTGCAACCATTTTGGAAGACAGATATTGTTTTTGAAGAATTTAAACTTGTCGGCACTAGACTATCATTAGACTTCTATAATTTGAATAAAAAAATTGCAATCGAAGTTCAAGGAGGACAGCACTTAAAATATATAAAATTCTTCCACGGCAATCGGTCAAAATATCTCCAGCAATTAAAAAGAGATGATAAAAAACTAAGATTTTGCCAGCTCAACGAAATTACTCTCGTTGAGATCTATCCCAATGATGTCGTGGATGCTGATTTATTTGAGAGCTTTGGAGTGATTTTATAAGTTGACATTTGTTGCAACCTGTCTAAAATATCTACATGATCTATAATCTTGAACTGGAGAAGCAACTCCTCGCCGCCTTAATCAAGGAACCAGAGAGTTACTCTGAAGTCTCTAATTTTATCAATTACCAAGACTTTTATTCCAATGATTCAAACTTGCACAGCACGATCTTTACCATCATCAAACAGTCTATAGATGCTGGAGAACAGATAGATGAAATTATTATTGCCCAAAGAGTAAATACGTTAGGCTTGTCTTTTGAGGATAGGGTCAATCCCGCTGACTATATTCGCTCTCTAGCCCTTAGAAAAGTTCCCAAGGGCAATCTACTCAAAACAGCTAAAGAACTCAAGAAATTCACTATTCGGCGTGAAATCTTGGAGTCAGCTCAAGAGATTGCTCGTCGCATGAAGGCTGCTCCACCTGATGCTTCTTATTCTGATATTATTGAGCAAGCTGACAACGCCTACAACTCTAGAATTAACCTTTATGAGATTGGCAATGATACTCCAGAAAACATTTATGATGATATGGAGTTCATGGTTGAAGAAAGGGGCAATAATCCCACTACGGAGTTTGGCATGATGGGTCCACACAAGAAAGTCAATGAACTCTATGGATCGTTGCTAAGAGCTGGAAATATTACCGTTATTGTCGCCAGATCTGGGTCTGGTAAAACAACCTTTTGTATGGATTATGCCACAAAGGTCGGCATTCAGTACGATATACCAATCCTTCACTTTGATAATGGCGAAATGAGCAAGGAAGAATTGCAGATGCGTCAGTGTGCGGCCGTCTCTGGCGTGCCGATGCATTTGATTGAAACTGGCAAGTGGAGAAACGCTGGTATTGATGTTGTCAATAAGATTCGCGATACTTGGCCCAAGATTAAAAAGATGCGTTTTTACTATTATAATGTCGCAGGTATGGATGTTGATTCTATGGTTAAAACTCTAAAAAGATTTTACTACGCTAAGGTTGGTAGAGGAAATCGAATGGTATTCTCTTTCGACTATATTAAAACAACTTCTGAATCAATGGCTGGCAAAAATGAGTGGCAGATTGTTGGTGAGATGGTCGATAAATTCAAGAAGTGCGTTCAGAAAGAAATCCTTCATGAAGGCAATCCTATTATTGCGATGGTGACATCTGTTCAATCCAACAGAAGCGGCATCACCACCAATAGAAACTCCCAAAATATTATTGATGACGAAAGTATCGTATCATTATCAGATCGAATTATTCAATTCTGCTCTCATATGTTTATCCTGCGAAATAAAACTCCCGATGAAATCGAATCAGAAGGTCGAACTTTTGGCACCCATAAACTTATCAATGTAAAAGCTCGCCACTTGGGAGAAGACATTGCTGGAGCAATTGAACCAATTAGAGTCGGTGACACTCTTCGAAAGAATTTCGTTAATCTTGAGTTCAAGAATTTCGCAATTACAGAAAGAGGAGATCTTCGCGATATCGTTAGATTCTCAGATAATGGACCAGAACTTGAAGAAAATGACAACGACTCCATCCCAGACTTCGATTGATCCTAGCCAAATTCAGGGCGTTTTAGAAGATATTGGCTATTCGCTTATTGATTTCGGCAATCATTGGAGAACCAATGCTTTATATCGAGGAGGCGGCAACCAAACATCATTAAAGGTGTATAAGAATAGTGGGGTGTGGACTGATTATTCTACAGATGGCGGCAAATCTCTGCCATTTGAAAGACTGCTCTATCTCACCCTAAATTCAGATCATTCAAAATTAAAAGAAATACTCTCTTCTCTCAACAAAGGCGAGCAATTCACATACGTAAAAAAAGACTCAATCGAAATGGAAGAAATTTATCCCGAATCAATACTTCAAAAGCTTTTCCCCAATTATTTGTTTTATACAAAAAAGGGATTCTCTGAAGACACTTTAAAATTCTATAAAACAGGATTGGCTGGAGCTGGAAAAATGTATAGACGAATGGTTTTTCCCATTTACAATGAACATAAGCAGATTATAGGATTCAGTGGTAGAAAAGTTGATGAAAGTAATGAGCAAGCCCCCAAATGGAAACATCTTGGAAAAAAGAAAAATTGGATTTACCCAGCCTATATGCCAAACGAGAAATCAGTAGATTCTATCATTAAAGAAAAACGGGAGGTAATTCTAGTTGAGAGCATTGGTGACAGCATGGCATTGCACGAATGCGGCATCATGAATACTCTCGTCACTTTCGGAATTGGATGCAGCCCCGCAATCATCAACTATTTAAACTCTTTTGCCGTTGAGAGAATTATCATTGCCACAAACAACGATTTTCAATCTGCGCAAAATCATGGATACAACGGGGCAATTAAAATCTTAATGTCTCTTAGAAATTATTTTGACTTTAATACTTTGGAAATTAAACTTCCGCCGCATCCATATAATGATTTTTCCGAAGCTCATCAAAATGGGTGCGATCTTAAAGAGTGGTATCTCGATACTGCTGACAAATCGCAAAATGAAAAACATCTAAAAGATTACCTCTCTAAGAACACAACTTTATTCAAAAGCAAGGAAGTTTCTTCACTGTTAAAAACACTTGAAAATCATGAGTGAGCCAATAACGCCTCTATCTGCTAGTAGAATAAAAACGGCTCAATCTTGTAGCTGGTTGTATTATTCAAAATACAAACTCATGCTTCCAGATGCCTCTAATGACGGCGCTCGTCGCGGAAGTGTTTGCCATCTTGTTTTTGAAGTTCTTGGTAAAAAAGGTAGGCGCAAAAAATTCACTAAAATAGTAAAAGCAAAAGACGTCTTTGCTGACAAAGGCGTTGAACGCCTCATTCTCAAACACGCTAATAAGTTGGGTGTTAATAATGCAGAAAATATCGAGTTGATCAAAGCCATGACTTTGAATGGTCTTGAGTATGATTTCTATGGTGAAAAATTGGCAAAACCAACCGAAGCTCTGTCTGAAAAAGATTTTGAAATCTCAGTTTCAAATGATGATGTAAAATACAAAATCAAAGGGTTTATTGATAAATTATTTTTGTATAAAGGATCAAAAACAGCAATTATTCGGGACTTTAAAACTAGCAAGTCAACATTCAAGGGCAAAGAAGTGTCTGATAATTTGCAAGATTACATGTACAGTCTTGCAGCTAGGCATCTTTATCCAGAATACAAAAATCGTTCAAGTGAGTTTTTGTTTCTTAAATTTGATTTAAATGATGACCTTGTTAAGAGCGAAGGAGCAATTAAAATGGAAGGTCTTTCTGATGATGATCTCGATGGGTTTGAATATCAACTCTCGTCCATTCAACAATATTTGGACAATTTTTCTGAGGCTGATGCTCAAGGATCTTTTGCTGCAAAAATGAACTTCCCAACAGACAACTCTTTTAGCGGCCCTCTTCAATGTGGGTTTGCAAAAGAGAAAGGACAATTAAAAAAGGACGGAACAGTCATGTGGCACTGTCCTATGAAATTTGACTTTGATTATTATACAATTTTAAATAAAGAAGGTAAAATAATTAAATCATATACTGAAGAGGAATTCTCTGAGCGTCTTGTACCAGAGGGATGCTCCTTTGAGAAGAAATACTACGCTGGGTGCCCTGCGATAAGAAAAAAGTATTGACATATCTCGCTGGATAGCATATGCTGTGGCAGTATGATTCCCTTGTTTAAAAGCTGTCACTCGATTGGCAAATCTATTCTAACACTATCTGATCCTGAAAAAGATAAGGATGACGGATCGGATAGCATCTTCACTATTTTAATTGAATCAAAGAAAAAAGAACTCTACTTAGTAGAGGATTCTATGTCTGGATTCTTTGAGGCTTATCGCCGTTGCAAAGAGCTTGATATTCAATTGATCTTTGGTTATAGATTTACTTGTTGCAATTCTTTAGAAAACAAAGAATCCAATCACAAGCTTATAGCTTTTGCAAAAAATGATCAAGGATGTAAAGATCTAAATAAATTCTATACATACATCAACACTAAATGTGAAGGTCGAATTTCTAATGAAGACCTATTGAATATCTGGACAGATGATATGTTTTTGGCCGTTCCATTTTACGATTCATTTATCTTTAACAATCAACTTCACTTAGGAAATTGCATTCCTAATTTTGGCAAAATTCAACCAACTTTTTTCGTAGAACATAATGGCTTGCCATTCGATAATTTAGTTGAAAAAGCAGTGCGAGACTATAACGCTGGTCAATTTAATATTGAGTTGACAAAATCAATTTATTATAGATATCGCGATGATTGCGAAGCATTGCAGACGTATAAGATTTTGTGCAATCGTTCTTTTGGGAGGCAAGCAACTTTGTCTTCGCCTAATTTAAACCACTTTGGAAGCAATGAATTTTGCTGGGAATCATTTTTAGAATATGAAAATTTCACACCTTGAGTTTCATAATGTAAAGGTTAATATGAAATATAAAATTCTCAAAGAAAGTGAAATTCAAGATTTGTTAAATGATTATTATGAAAATAAATACACTATTAAACGATGTGTAGAAAAATACGCTTCTAGCAAAAGCACTATTATAAACCTCTTGAAAAAGAGGGGAACTGGTGGTCGGAGTAGAGACGATTACAATAATAATATCTATCAATGTGATGAATCGTTTTTTGAACAGGTAGATTCTCATGAAAAAGCTTATTGGTTCGGCTTTATCGCCGCAGACGGTAATATTTATAATCAAAAACTTCAAATAGCCCTGAATGAAAAAGACGAAGAGCATCTCATAAAGTTTTGCAAAAGAATTGGATATACAGGAGTTCTATACGACGATAGAACTATTAAAAGATTAATGATTTGTCGAAAAAAAATTGTTTTAGACTTGAAAAAATTGGGCTTGATAGAAAATAAAACTTTATTAATAGATGAAACTATTTTCGATCAAATCCCTAAAGAATACTTGAGGTCTTGTATTTTAGGATATATAGATGGAGATGGCAGTTTTTACTATTCTGGAAAGTATTTAAATTTTTCTATAGTTGGAAATGAGAAGTTTTTGATCTTTTTAAGAAAATATTTTTGTGATTTCGGCATAAAATTATCTACTCCCAAAAAAGATAAAAGAACAAAACAAACTTTTTATTCCTATTCTAGATTAAATAAGGAATACATTGACTCTCTTCTCAATATACTGTATAAAGATGCAAGTGAAGATTTTCTAGAAAGAAAGCAAAATAAATTATTGATCCATGAAAGCCGAATTGTTAAGATTTAAGAAGAACCAAAAGTATTTGTTTTACGATTGCGAAACTGAGGGCCTGAACCTAGTCAAAACTCGCCCTTGGCAAATAGCTTGGATTACTGCTGAAGGGAAAAATATTACTTCAAAAAATGACAGATTTATCCGCTGGGATGACCTGAGCGTCTCTGATGGCGCTGCTAAAATTACTGGGTTTTCTCGACAAGATTACGAGAGAAAAGCCGAAGATCCTCAAAAAGTGTTTGAAGATTTTGCAAAGATCTTGTATGATCCTTCATATCTGATCGTAGGGCAAAATCTTTTGGGATTTGATGTTTATATGCTGAATGTTTGGATGAAAGAGATGGGACTAAAAACAGATTATTCTTATATTGACAGGGTAATTGATACAAAATCCCTAGCAACAGCAATCTTTAAAAATATCCTTCCAGATAGAGAAAACTTTACATCTTGGCAGTATAAACTTCTAAATCATAAAGAAAAGGGTCTAAAGACTTCTCAAGCGACGCTGCTCAAACACTATGGAATCGCTCATAATTCGGCCTTTTTACATTCCGCACTCTATGACGTAGAGACTAATTTCCAAATTTTCCTCAAACAAATATACGACATTGAAATCTAATTTCACACAATACAAGAATCCATTTCCTGCGGGCGTTAAACTCCCCGAAATTAAAATAGAAAAGCAGGATTATGAATCTATCGGATGCAAACATGATGTATCTAATTTCGACTTCTTGAGAAATCTATGCTTTCATGGAGTCAAGTCCAAAGGCATCGACAAGTTCAATAACAAGAAAGAATACTATGATCGCCTTTCTGTGGAATTAGGAGTTCTTAATGAGTTGGGATTTGTTGATTATATTCTCTTAAACTGGGATATTCTTCGGTTTTGTCATGAAAGCGGCATCCCTACAGGCGCAGGTCGTGGATCGGCAGCGGGGTCATTGGTTCTTTACACCATTGGCGTAACAAACATAGACCCAATTAAGTACGATTTATTTTTCGAAAGATTTGTGTCTAAGAGCCGTGCAAGAAAAATCGAAGATAATGGCGAAACATTCTTAGATGGTTCTCTGCTGGCGGATATTGATAATGACATCTCTTATGATCGACGCATAGAAGTCATTGAATATATCAATAAAAAATTCAATGGCAAAACATCAAAGATTCTAACCCTTAATACTTTAAGCAGTAAACTCTGCGTCAAAGAGTGCGGCAAGATTGTCGGGGAAATGTCTGAAACTTCTGTGAATGAAATTAGCGATATGATCCCAAAGAAATTTGGCAAAGTGTTAAAACTTCAAGATGCGTATAAAGAGAACGATGCATTTAGAGAGTTTGCCAATGCCAACAAGAAGATTTATCGCATATCTAAAAAAATCGAAGGGCTAACAAAGAACACTGGCGTTCATCCTTCGGGCATTGCAATCAGCTTTTATTCTCTTGAAGATATTATGCCTATCCAGACTACGGGAGACGGTGCGTTGATCTCTGGCTATGATATGAATAATGTTTCTGAGTTGATGGTCAAATTCGATATCCTTGGATTGAGAACGCTATCTGTTGTCAATGACGTTTGCAAAACTCTTGGCATTAACGTCAATGATATCGACTGCGATCACGAATCAATTTACGCAGCATTACAAGTTCTTAAAAGTCCCAGCGGTTTATTTCAGATTGAAGCAGATACAAACTTCAGAGTCGCCCAAAAAGTAGCTCCCAAAAATCTTGAACAGTTGTCTGCGGTTGTCGCCATTGCAAGACCAGGCGCGTTAGATTTCATGGATCGTTATGCAGATTATGCTAGAAATGGAGAGTTCCAATCCATCCATCCATTCTTTGATGATGTTCTTGCTTATACTGGTGGAATCCCGCTCTATCAAGAACAGCTTATGAAAATGGCTGTAAAGGTTGGGTTTAATCTAGATGAGTCAGAACAGCTCCGTCGTATTGTCGGTAAGAAAAAGGTTGACCAAATGGCTACTTGGAAAGATAAGATCTCCGACAAAATCAAAGAGAATAATCTAGATCCAGATATTGGAGATATTCTATGGAAGGTGGCCGAAGACAGTGCAAATTATTCGTTTAATAAATGCGCATTTGAAGAGGACAAAGTGATAGAGCGGAAAAAGGGAGAGATCCCCCTAAAGGATGTTGCTGTTGGAGATTTCGTAAAAGCTTACAACATTGATCAAGATTCAAACCATTTTGTCGAAGTTTTAGATGTAATGAGAAGCGAAAAAGAGCTTTATGAAGTGGTCTTTGAGGACGGGAAAACACACACTGTTTCTTTGGATCATAAGTTACTGTGCGAAGATCTTATAATGCGTCCTTTGCGAGAGATCATTAAAAATAACTATTCAATTGTAACTGACTTGTAAAAACTACCGTACTTTAATCCAGAAATACAGGTATATCCTAATCCATACTTAATGGATATATCTGTCATTTTTTTTCCAGAATTTATTTCTTTCTTTATTTTTCTCACCAAATCTTCGCTTAGGTTCAATTTTTTGTGCTTATTTATCAACTCTTGTAATTTTAAAGATACTTCTGCGCTTGTTTTTATATGACCCCATGTTAAACCCCTCTTAATATTACTAATGACCGTTGTTGATACTCCAAATTCTCGCGCTAAATCTACCAATCTCTCGCCTTCAGAAAGTTTATTTTTTATATATAAAACTTTTTTATTATCTAATTTAGCATTAGAAGAGTTTTCTCCAGTATTTGCTTCTTTTATTTTTTTTATAGTATCTTCATGCAAAAGGCTCTTTTTATATTTTATTGTACTCTTTGATATATTAAATCCGCTTTGCCCAAATGGGGAGCATTCGTTTAAATATTTTTGCTCTAAAGCTCTAAGATCTTCATCTTTGCCATTGAATATTTCGAGTATATAAAATTTAATATCAGCAAATCCATATTTTTTGCTAAATGCTGCTAATTTTTTATTAATCCTATTCGACTTCCCATAAAAAAAGAAGTTTTTATACACTCTAAATCTATTCCATAGGTTTTTTGCGCTTCCTATATATATTTTTTTAGATCTTTGGTCTACCCAGCAATAAATACCACCATTTAAATTAAGAAAATTTCTAATCTCGGATACTTGGTTAAAGTCTCTTAAAGGAAAAGAGGAGTAAGTTTTTTCTGATAATGTGTTAATTTCATTGACTTCTCCAAATAGATCTATTATATTATTCATTCAACATATTTACACTTATTTTTATGAACCCTACAAAAATTCAAAAAATAGTCTCTATCAAGCCCGTTGGTATTAAAAAGACTATAGATTTAGAAGTTGATCATAAAGATCATAACTTCTATTGCGAAGGAATCGTTACTAGCAACTCTCATTCCATTTCGTATGCTTATCTTGCAGCAATTACTGTGTATCTCAAGTTCAATTATCCTCAAAACTTCTTTTTGAGCTTGCTTAAATTTACGCAGTTTGAACCAGATACTCTTGATGAAATTAATAAGATCACCCAAGAGCTGGCGAACTTCGATATCAAACTCTTGCCGCCAGATTTGTCTAAGTCTCAGATTGATTTTTGTATTGAAGGTAAGGATATTCGTTATGGATTAAATTCTATTAAAGGAGTATCTACCAGCGTCCTTGAATCTCTTCTTGAGTTCAGAGAAGGTGAATTCTTTAACAAGTATGAAGTCTTCATGGCAGCAAAACAAGCTGGATTGAATATCGGAGCTTTATCAGCCCTGATTCAAGCTGGAGTATTAGACGCTTTCGTCAAAAAAGATAGATGCCGATTGGTTCTTGAAGCTCAGTGCTTCAATCTCTTAACTGATAGGGAGAAGAGAAACTTCTTGGCTATCGGTAAAGAATACGAATACGATATTCTAGAATCTATCAGTGTCGCCACTAAAACAGCAATGATCGGTGACGACAATAAGGGCATTTTTTCTGAAAAGAGATTTGCGACATTCAAAACAAAGTATGCTCCATATCGAGCGATCTACGAGAAGAATAAAAAGTATTTAAAATTTGCAAATTGGCATTTTGAAACAAAACTTCTTGGCTACAGCTATTCTCAAAATATCCGAGAAATCTTCAAAGAAGAAATAAGCGGAGAGCTTATCTCATCTAACGATATCAAAGAATCCGAAAACAATTCTCAAGTTAGATTCGTCGGAACTTTAATGGATATCATGAGTAGAACTAGCGCAAATGGTAATAAGTATGCTCGCCTAGACTTATCTGATGATACGGGTAGCATTTCTGCCCTTCTCCTTGATTCGCAAAGAGAGGCTAAATACAGTGATTATATTAGATCTGGTAAGGATATGCCGAAAAAAGGAGGCATCGTTATCTTTACTGGAAGAAAGAGCAACGATATCATCATGATTGATAAAATGTCCTTGCTTGAAGACAAAATCTATATGAAACTATCGGAGATAAAATAAGTGTAAAAAATTATGATGGCAGTCGAAAAATTCAGTTTTACTTCAAGCGCCCACAGGTGCATATCGCAACTTCAACCGTTCTCGAAATCTCTAGGACACAACATACCGAATTCATTTCATGTCTTTTGTTTGTGTATTTCTCATTCGAATGCTATTTTTAAAAACTTTTTAGATAGCAGGGGTTTCAGAATAGAAGAAGAGTCGTTGGTTCCCCTGATTAAAAGGTTTGCCAAAAAGCATCCTGATCTTTTCAATCAAAACGTCGATCCCACCACCATCAATAAATCAATTTCAAAATTAATTGACGGCGCAGAAGTTTTGTCTAAAAAATATGGGCACGCTTATATTGGCACAGAACATATGATATACAAGTTTCTAGAGTTTAACGAAGACGCTTGTGAATTCCTTTTTGAGAATGATATAGATACTGAACATTTAAAACTTTCTATTCTCGCATTTATCTCTAATGAATCATCTTCTCTATCTTCTAGGAAAGAAGAACATGAACATTCTGGCGATGAAGATGACGACGAAGAAGAAGAAAAAGAAATAGACTTCCTTGGAAAATATTGCACTCTTCTCAATAAGGTCGTAACATCCCCAAGCTACGGAACAATTTCAGGAAGAGAGAAAGAGATTTCTTTAATGGAAGAGATTCTCTGTAGAAAAACAAAAAGCAATTGTATTCTCGTCGGAGAGGCTGGAACTGGCAAAACAACCGTTGTTGAGGGGCTTGCCCAACTAATTAGTAATCCAGATTATTCTGGACCACTTTTAAACAAAAAAGTATACTCTTTGGATATCGGATTGCTGATTGCTGGAACTAAATTTAGAGGACAATTCGAAGAAAGATTCAGCCACATTCTGTCAAAACTTAAAAAATCGACAGACTGCATTCTCTTCATTGACGAAATTCACACAATCATTGGCGCAGGCAGCAAAGCTGGATCTCAAGATTTGGCCAATATGCTTAAACCAGCATTAGCTAGGGGAGAAATCAAATGTATCGGCGCAACCACTTCTTCTGAATACAAAAAGTATTTTGAAAAAGATGCTGCACTTTCTCGCCGCTTTCATGCGATTGAAATCTCAGAGCCTAATGCCGATCATGTTTTAAAGATGGTTCTCCCAACTCTAAAAAGTTATGAAGATCATCACAAAGTAATTTTCCCTAAGAACATTGCGAAATTAATTGTCTCTTTATGCGAAACTTACTTGCCTCATCAGAGATTTCCAGATAAAGCGTTTGATGTTGTAGATCAATCAGCATCGAAGACAAGAATCAATTCAAAAGAAAAGCTTCCTAAAGTATCTTGCGACGACGTGTATCGGGTCATTGCCGATAAAGCAAAAGTAGACATAGATACGATTAGACAATCTCACCGCAAATCATTTTCATCCTTTTCCGAAAACATTGAAAAGTCCGTTTTTGGTCAGACAGAAAACATTAAAAAGATTTACGATGTTTTATCTTGCGCAAAAGCTGGACTTCAAAACAAAAGCCGCCCAATAGCAAGTTTCTTTTTTGTTGGTCCAACAAGTGTGGGCAAGACATTCACCGCAAAACAAATAGCTAAAGAGTTTTACGGAAATGATAAAAGCTTTTTGCAATTGAACATGAGTGAGTACCAAGAGCAATCTTCCATTTCAAAATTGGTTGGGGCAAGTGCTGGCTATGTTGGTTATGAAGAAGGAGGAATCCTTACAGAATTCGTGAGAAAGAATCCCAATAGCCTAATCCTTTTCGATGAAGCCGAGAAATGCAACCCAAATGTATTGAACCTATTGCTTCAAATTCTTGATGAAGCTAGGCTAAATGACAACCTGCATCGCTCAATTGACTTTTCCCGCTGCATAGTGGTTCTTACTGGCAATATAGGCTCTAAATCCGCTCTCAGCACCGATATTGGGTTTGTGCCTTCAAGCGAGACTCAAAGCGAAAAATTCGAATCCTCAGTGAAGAAAATGATGCCCCCAGAATTCATTTCAAGAATTGATGAAATTGTTATTTTCAATAATTTAAACAAAGAATCTATTATTAATATTTTTAAATCAAAAACTTTAGAAATCGTAGATTGCCTCAAGAATCAGGGCATTTCTTTCATCCCATTATTCTCCCCAGAAGATCTCTTTAATTTGAATAAAAATTCACAAGATCACGCTAGAGAGGTTAAAAAGACAATCAGAAATTATGTAGAAGTCCCATTGGCGAAATTCATTGTCCAAAATCCAAAAAAGACAAAAATCAGTGCGAAAATTCTTGACGGCAAAGTTAATCTAGAGTAAGATTAGGTCATATGAATACAAAGCAACAGAACATCGTGAATGCAATGACTAATAGCCGTGGACGCTTCTTTGGTCTCTCGACCAAACAAGGAGCAAACATTAATGCTCAGTATGTAGAGCAGACCCCTAGCTATGTCGTCGTCTATGATCGCAATAGTTTCAACTATCGCAAGATTGCCAAGACTAGTTTGACTCGTCTGTCCATGGGAGCAGTACAGATTGCATAATCGACTCAATATAACCCGCAACAAAAACCCCAGTCGAAAGACTGGGGTTTTTTTGTATAATAGTTTATGAACTTTGATACGCTATATAAAAACAGACCATATCTTTTTGAAATAGAAAAGGACGTATTTGAAGACAATAACGAAATTCTCATTAAAATCTGTAAAGACGCTAATCTTGAAGAACCCTCTCAAACTGCATTTATAGCCTCCAATTATGATTACGATGCTTATAGGGTTGTTTGCGGCAGCAGGTGGTACTACATTAAATACAGCTTTGACGCGAACAACACATCCTTAAAGCATGAACATGAGGTAGTAAAAAATTTAAAAAACTTTAGGACTGCCGCACCAATTAAATACAATAAAATCAAATTTGGAGACCCAATTCATTACTCTATTAGCTCTTTTGAATTTGCAGAGAACGTCAAAAACAGTGGACTTTGTTCGTTATTTGAACACAAAGAGCAATTCTTGGTTGATTTCGGTTCTTTGCAAAATGGGTTTCTTCCAGAGATGTGCTTTGATGAATATTTAGAAAAATTCCTTAAATCAAATGATTTAAACTCGTTTCCTGATGAGGCTATAGAGTCTATAAAAAGTCACTCAAGTTTCGACAAAATAAATAAAATCATAGAAGACCTAAAAAAAGAAATTTTATTTTATTCAAAAATACAACATTTAAGAAAAGAAGAATTTTGTCACGGCGACCTTAAACCGTCAAACATACTTTTTCGTGGTAAAAGTTTCGATTTTATTGATTTTGATAATTCTTTTAAAGGAAATCGTTATTTTGATCTTGCATCATTAGTAATCAATATTGGAGTGAATCAAGATACCGAAAGACAAATATTTAATTTCCATTCTAAAGATTTGTTGCCAAATTGTTGGTCTGAATACAAAGCTTGTTATGAAGTCGTGATTAGAAAAACTTTCCTCGAAATGCTGATATCTTATCTAAAAGAAGTATATATATTCTCCTCTTTTAGACCAATCAAGATACTAGAAATGGCAACAAAATTCTCAAATAATAATCAAAGATTCTCAAATATTCCTTCTGTTTTAAAGAGTTATGAATTCATTTATAAGACTATGTTTGAACCTATTATTGGTCAAGACCAAGAATAATTATTCGTAAATAAATGTTACATCAGTTGTTGTACCAATAACAACAGCATATAATCCCGTATAAAAGTCTAGATTATATGTCATATTAACGGGCAGTTTTGCACCCTGATTTCCAGATGTTATGGTTATTAAACCAATAGCATTGGTTGCCGATGATGCATCATATATTCTTATAGCAGAGCCATCTTCTAATGTATTGATATTGATACTTCGCAGTCTTCCTGATCCAGTTTTTAGTTGTGTTAATGTGCCACCACCAGTAGCACCAACCACGTGCACCCACTTTGGAGCTGCTGCTTCTTCTCCCATTCTATTAATGCCACAGAACCAATTTTCAAGAACACCTGATGTTGTTCCTGATGCTCCATTTATGGATTGAGTTGTAACAGGTAAATCCATATCAGACGTCAAAGGAGATGTCGTCGGTGTAAATATATGAACTACTTGCCCATCAATAAGAAAGTCTACTTGAGAAAAGGCATATACTATTTCATAAACATGTCCATTTGTATCAAGAGTAAAGAAATTTAAACTTCCATTAAAGTTACCAGATGACACACTTTGAACCGATGCATCACGTACACAATTTACAGATAACACACCAGCAGCAGATACTTCAAAGTAAAATCCATCTTGAGGGACCCGAGTTGCTACGGTGAATGCTCCAAATCGTCTTGTATTTAAAGCTGCTGCCACTGTTGGCATTCTGTGTTGTGCTCTATAAAGATTGGGAATACCTCCTGAATATCTTGCTAGTCGTACCGACTGTGTTTGAGCATATCCAGCATTTGCTGTTCCTGATGATAATGTATTGATTCCATTTGATACTGCATTGGCAGAAGCGGTGCCATTGGATGTTAGTGTCCAAAAGTTCGTATCTACGCTGTTTCCAAATTTTGAACCAACCAATTTAAATGTGCTGCTGGTTCGTAGAGTATGATGAGGTGTTATTCCGACAGTATTACCAAATCCGTCTGCAATTTCATATACAGCGGTCTTAAGATTACCCGCATCTGATAATGCTCTTGGAAGAGCCTCAACAATTGGGCATAAAGCAATTGACATGCGAGTATATGCTGTTGCCGTTGTCGGACTGATATTTTTAAGACGTACTCGATAGAATAGACCTACTGCTTGGAATGTCTGTCCAAAGTTATCTGTTATAGGATTGTAATTGGTAACATCATGAATGTCCCAATAATATTGAGTAAACGCCGTTCCCGATGCAGTTGTAGAAAATGCAACACCAACTGTTAAATGTGTATCATCTGCAATAGCAGTAACTTTACGAGAAGTCTCATTTGTTACAAATATTTCATCTCCAATAATTAAATCTCTTGTAAAGAATGTGCCAGTTCCTACCAAAGCGGTTGTTCCATTGGTTGCCACAGTTCCAGCACCTGCAATTGGTAAACCTGATTGATCAACTGTGATAATACAGTTTTGATCCGCTTTAAAAGTCATTTGAATGCCAGCAATACCCAGCGTACTAGAACCAACTCCAACATAAGTTGCATTGGATGCCAAAGTTCCTGTGTAAGTATTCAATGTATCGGAAAGAATATTTTGAATAATGGATGTTGCTGCAAAGCTCGGACCAGCGACTTCAGTTGCTGTTAATTTAACAGATGCGGTTCCAGACCATGTGCCAGCAATCGCTCGTACACGATAATTGGTAATACCCGCAATCAAGAAGAAAGAAAATGCTCCATTTGCATATAAATAATTTATAGGATTAAGAATAGACGCTAATAATGCAGGAGCAATGGATTGCACCCAACTAGTTACCCATGTAGTTCCGCCATCAGTAGATGATTCTGTAATTAAAGTTCCTGACCAAGAACCAGAAATGGTAGCTGAGCAAGATTTATGACCAGCAAGTGGAATTGATACATAACTGGCTGACGAACCATCATTAACTGTTATTGTTCCGACAACTTGGCTGTCGGGCATATTTGTCACGATGTTTACGGAATTAAAGTAGCTCATATTATTGTGTTTGTTGTGTTAAATTGAAAAAAGCATATGCTTCGTCTTCCGATTCAAAATAATACCATCCATATACTGGATATGTATATTTATCTTTGTCTTCTCTATTGAGTTCAAATTCTGCGGATGCCACAAAACCTTTTGCATAGAAAAGTTGTGAGTCATACATATAAAATCCTGATGTATCTTCTTGGTCGTTCATATTATTAAGATCCAGTTGCAGTCCATCCCTTGGCAATTACAATGCCATAATCATATCTATTTACGGTTCCTGCTGTAATATTGGTTGAAAATGTTACAGGTGTTAATCCTGTTGCAGCATCAACAAGAGTAAATGCTGTTGTGGTAAATCCAGATGCAGCAATTTTGTATGTTGTTGCTGTAGCTAATCCAGCTCCACCAGTAAGAGATGAGAATCTAATGTAGTCACCTATAGCCAAACCATGAGCGGCAACAGTATTTATTGTTGACGGAGTTGATGTTGTAAGAGTAGCCATAACTGCAATTAAATCAGGAGTGCCATGATTAGCTGATACGTCAATCACTTGTGCTGCTGGTTCACTCGTCCCTAGATTATTAAAGATATTCACAATACCTACTCTGGATAGTTTACACCCTGTATAAGAAATAGATCTTCTCATACCTGTGATATTAGATGATGCCAGAGAATAATCTGAGGTGAGTGCTGTTGTGGCTAATACTACTTCTTCTATAATGATTGAAGATATTGTAATTGTCGCTGATTTCACGGCAGTTATTATCATATTGGCGGTAGTAGTTGCTGTGATATAGTCTACATATGTGCCTGCTGCTGTTAGTGCTGTTCCAGCAGCACCTCCAAGAGTATATGTAGCTCCTGTACTAGCCGAATCAACTACTATTGTAACCTTGTATACTGTATTCGCTACAACAGCCATATTCTGCCTATCGAGAGTAGCTGATGTGACGTTAGTAGTAAAGGCAATTACATTACCTAGTAAATCTGTAAGCTTAAATTGGGTTGCTGGAGTAAGAAGACCAGCCGTTCGTGCAAGATACACGCCAGAGGTTGTTAAACCTGCTCCACCAACCAGTGCTGAAAACTGAATTCTATCACCATCGGTGAATCCATGAGGCGACGGTGTTGTAATATAACCATTTACTGCCAGAGATTGGCTACTAACAATATTAGTAGGTCTATATGACGATACATTTGTTGCAGTTCCAGCAGCACCAGTTGTTAACTTTTGAATTGTATTTGTGCCGAATGTCCAATCAGCCACAGAAAATGTCCAGTTGGGAGTGGTGAGATGTTGTGCTCTGTCTTTTGCTGTGTTATAACCTAGATCCATTGTCGGTATGGATATAAGAGAGTTGCAACCGTTAAACATACTTCCCATATTTGTAACAGCCGCCACAGATCCAGGAAATGCTGGAATTGTTTGAAGAGAAGTACAAGCATTAAACATACTGTTCATATTTGTAACATTCGCTACAGATCCAGGAAATGCTGGTATTGTTTGAAGAGAAGTGCAGCCAAGAAACATATTCTGCATACTTGTAACAGCCACCACAGATCCAGGAAATGCTGGAATTGTTTGAAGGCTACCACAACCGTTAAACATATTTACCATACTAGTAATATTAGCTACAGATCCAGGAAATGCTGGTATTGTTTGAAGAGAAGTACAGCCAACAAACATATTTTGCATACTTATGACATTTGCCACAGATCCAGGAAATGCTGGTATTGTTTGAAGAGAATAACAATTCTGAAACATACTAGCCATAGTTGTAACGGCTGCTACAGATCCAGGAAATGCTGGAATTGTTTGAAGAGAATAACAATTCAGAAACATACTTGCCATATTTGTAACAGCCGCCACAGATCCAGGAAATGCTGGAATTGTTTGTAGAGAATAGCAATTCATAAACATAGCATTCATACCATTGACATTTGCCACAGACCCAGGAAATGCTGGAATTGTTTGTAGAGAATAGCAATTCAGAAACATATTTGCTGTATTTGTAACAGCCGCCACAGATCCTGTAAATGCTGGAATTGTTTGTAGAGAATAGCAATTCAGAAACATACTTCCCATATATTGAACATTTGATACAGATCCAGAAAATGCTGGTATTGTTTGTAGAGCGTTACAATTGACAAACATATTTGAAATATATACAACGGATGTGACATCTGGAATACCAGCAATGCTTCTTAATGCCCTACAACCCTGAAACATATATGTCATACTGGTAAATACTCCAGTAGTGCCTATATTAATACGCTCTAAATAATTATAATAAACAACTTGTGTTGCTGTTCCAAAGGCAATCGGCACAGTTCCAGCCAATGATGCTCCTTGTACATTTACTTCCAACCAATTTACTCCCATACCACTAACCAGACCAGCCTTGGCATGTTTAACATTGAAGTTTATGGATGTTAAATTGCCTGAGACAGGAGTAATGGATACAACACATTGTTTCATGCCATCCACGGTCAGTGTAGTACTACTTGTAGAAGTATCGGTAATACCAGAGTAATTATAAAGATGATCCGCTTGGACACCAGATGCGACTGTTGTAGAAGTACCATCTCCCCAGTTTACAGTATAGTTTCCTGCACTTGTTGTACAAGATACAGCTACATAATTACCATCACTATTTTCAACACCATATAAGGCACTGACACCCTGGGTTGGGGCGTCGGATAAAACCATCCATTCCACTGGCCTAGTCCAAGGAACAATTACTGGTGATGTTCTCCCTGGGGCAGTAGCAAAACCTACTCCCCCGATTTGTGTGCTGCCTAATTTTAAGATTGCCATATTACGTAATAATATATCCCGTTGAAGTTCCTAGACTCATTACTGTCATTGAATTGTATCTCGTTCCGATTACCATTGAGGATGATCCATCTATAAGCTCTCCTGATGCTGGCACAACTGTCACAATACCAGTTCCTGAATTTTTAATAACAAATATATAACCAGCCAATCCAATTGCTGAAGGTAGCGTGATGGTCGTGTTAATTGAAGCTGTTACATTGATACAGTAGTCTGAACTTGTGATTGTATAGTCTGACGTTTTGGATGCAATGTTTGCTATACTAGTTCCAGCAGACGGAGCGTCTGTTATGATATAAAGAGTTGTAGCAACTGGACCGCCAGATAATGCATTGTATTGCGCCTGTGTTAAAGTGGATACATTTTGCACATAGTCTGAATCTACAACGGCTTCCCATCCAGAGATTCCTGAATTGTAGGTGTTTAGATTTGTTTGAGTACTATTATAGATTACCAATCCATCCGCAGGAGATGCTATGACATTTCGTTGAGTTGTTGTAAGACGAGGGGGTAGAAACCCTCTTCCCGTAGATGATAATTCTAGAATAGCTGTTGATGATGGCGTACTTGTGCCAATTCCCACATTACCACCACTTAAAATAGTCATTCTTCCAACTCCACTTGTCATGAATTGGAGGTCTCTGGCGGAGCCAGAACCTGTTCCTTGATCAGTTCCTATTCTACCTGTATTGCCTGTCCACCCCAAGGATAGACGTTCGTGTCCAGTTGCAGATACGTAGGTGTTGTAGATGTTAAAGGCTTGGGGGTTTAAATCATTTCTTTGATTAACTGTATTAGCAGAATCTCCCAAAGATATGATAGTAGTGACGGAAGAATTTTGTAGAGTGTTAGCTCTAACAGTCCCAGCAGTAATCGCATTAGAGGCGGGATCTAATGTAATCATTATATCCCCAGCACCAGCACTTCTAGAAAGGGTTAATTTGCCAGCTCCGCCAGATGTTGGGTCATATTTCATCCCATAATACCCTACGGTATTATATGTTCCGAAAGTAAATCCCCCCGTAGCACTAACATTTCCCACTACTGTCAAAGCACTATTAGGTGTGCCTGTACCAATGCCCACATTACCACCAGCAGTAATTCTCATTCTCTCATTACCACTTAGCGTTCCGCTTGTGAAAAATACAACATCGCCAGATGATGCGGTTCCAACTACAAAGTTTTTAGCAGTTGAATAAATATAAGAATCGCCAGAGTTTACAATATTGAATGTAGGAGAGAATAGGTTGCCATTATAGGTGCTACTAGCGATGCCTAAGTCTAAATAAGCTCCAGTGTCGTTGTATAAGGAAATATCCGTACTGCCAGAAACACTCGCAGCAGTATTTTGTATTGATTGGAAGAGAGATTGGCCATTGTATCCAGAAAGTTGAATGCCCGCATAATTGATTGATCCACTTGGGGAAGCAATAGATACTGCTCCGCTGACATTAATTCCTGTTAAAAATGTCTTAACTCCAGAAATGTTTTGATCACCAGTTGTATAAACCAATGTCGTTGGCAGTTGTGCCGCTTCCCCACTCAACATTACTCCCGTTCCAAATACGGTAGGTCTTTGATCAAAAGCTTTAGCTCCAGAAATAGTTTGAGAGCTTGTCAAAGATACGTATCTCGCGTCTGCGTTTCCAGTTGTTAGGAAAGCTCCTGTAGCTGATAAATTAACACCAGTGATATAACCACTTGGGTTTGAAGATGGGTAAAAAGCTCCAGTTTCAGAATGCAAAGTATATGAACCAGTCTGCCCATTAAGCGTCGTAATTTGCTGCTGTAAAACTCCACTAACTCCAGTTACATATCCAGTTGTTGCATATGCACTTAAATTAACTCCAGTGATATAACCACTTGGGTTAGATGAAGCGTAAAAAGCTCCAGTTTGAGATGTGGTGATGAAAGATCCTGTTTGAGATTTTAAAGCATACAAACCAGTTTGGTTATTAAGCGTTGTAATTTCTTGTTGAAGAAATCCACTCGCTCCAGTTACATAAGCTTCGGTTGCATATCCAGATAAATTGGGCGCGCCAGTGATAAATCCACTTGGATTTGAAGATGGGTAAAAAGCTCCAGTTTCAGAATGCAAAGTATACGAACCAGTTTGGTTATTAAGCGTCGTAATTTGCCCCTGTAAAACACCACTAACTCCAGTTACATACACTGTTGTAGCATATGCACTTAAATTTACGCCAGTGATGAATCCGCTTGGGTTAGATGTTGCGTAAAAAGCTCCAGTTTCAGAATGAAGAGTATAAGATCCAGTCTTATTATTGAGAGTCGTAATCTGGTTTTGAAGATTTCCACTTATCCCAGTAACAAAATATTGAGTGGCGTATATGCTTAATCCTGTTTGATAAACAACTCCGCTGTATTGATTGGCGGTAAGATGGTAATATTCTCCAGCCTGACCCCCTTGATTACGCAAACTATTGTGCAGAACCTCATCACTTCCGCCACTGATATGAGTAATTCCATGATTAATTAATCCTTGGTTTAAAGTAATTGGATTTAAGGCAATACTTTGCTGATGATCTATCGCATTAATTAAAATGGATGGATTTGGAGTTACGTTAATGACAATTTGATCACTCATTAATATGTGATGTTTTTAACCATATAAACAGGTCCTTGCATGAGTTTGTCTGGGCACGCCCCCGATCTATCGGCGTACAAATCCCAACTGCATGGAGAAAGATCAATCGCCGCAGTATCATTCCCATTTAAACTAATTTTTGCTATTCCGCTTGGAACGCTTAGAATTTCTGTTAGGAAAACAGCTTGCAATTTATCGTCGAAATCTCTACGAATTTGCCCAGTCAAAGTAACTCCAGTTAGATTATAAATTGCGTTGTTTTGAGTGAGAGTTAACGTCAAATCAAAACAAGCCCTCTGTTCTATAGTAATTCCTGTATAAGCGGCACTCATCAAACAGTATTACACAAATACCCACAAATTTTTACCCTTAAAAATAGAAATAGCCCTTCTATTGTTTAATATACTGCATGATAACGCTATACAAGCCAAATTCTAAAAACATGGGATGCGCCTTTGCCTTTAATTTGGGCACTTCTGGAAAAGATAAATTTCCCTGTGTTTACATCAACGCTATTCACCAGCATTCTTGGAATGACAAAACAAAGAATGGTTCGTTTTCTGAAAATGCAAAGAACCCCGAAAAGACTATTGTAGTTAAATTGAATGAATTTGAACTTGGCGGATTTATTAATGCAATCGAAAATGGTGTAGAATATAAAGCGTTTCATACTTTTGATGACAACAAAACAGTGATTAGTTTTGCTCCTTATGCGAAAAAAGATGGCGGCAAAGCATTTTCACTATCTGTAACCAAAAATTCTGCAATTAAATTTGGCATTGGTATTGAAGTGGGCGAAGCGTATACTCTAAGAGAGTTTTTTAAATTTGTTTTATCTGAGCTTTTTAACTACAGACTTTCCACTATGTCTTTTACCAGCAAATCAAATGACTAAAAAAACCATCTTGGTTCACAGTAATTTTTGCAAAGCCTTTACTGGTTTTGGTAAAAATAAGAAAAATATTCTTCGGTATCTATTTGATACTGGCAAATATAATGTTGTGGAGTTCGCCAATGGACGATTTTGGAGCGATCCAGAAATACAAACAACTCCTTGGAGATGCATAGGATCTTTGCCTAGTGCCGAAACCATGTCTCAAATGAAAGATGGCAATCAGCAAAGAATTGCTGCATACGGGGCATATATGATTGATCAAGCAATCCAAGAAGTCAAACCCGATGTATATATTGGTATCGAAGATATTTGGGCATTTGATGGATATTTTGAAAAACCTTGGTGGGATAAGATAAACACAATGATTTGGACGACTTTGGACAGTCTTCCAATTTTGACTTCTGCCATTGATGCGGCTCCCAAAATCAAGAATTATTTTGTTTGGGCATCTTTTGCCGAAAAGGCATTTCAGGAAATGGGTTATGACCATGTGAAAACTTTGAGAGGTAGCCTAGATATTTCCACGTTCTTTCGCATGAGCGATGACGAAAAAAAACAATTGCGTTCAAGATATAAACTATCTGATGAATTTATTGTCGGTTTTGTTTTTAGAAATCAATTGAGGAAAAGTGTTCCAAATATGCTTGATGGATTTAAACTTTTTAAAGCCAAAGTTCCAAAAGCAAAACTACTGCTTCACACTCACTGGGCTGAAGGTTGGGACATTTTAAAACTTCTTGAAGAAAAACAGATCAATCAATCAGACATTCTTACAACATACTTTTGCAACAAATGCAAGCGATTCTTTGTTACACCTTTTGCGGGTCAAGAATTAAACTGCAAAGCGTGCCATTCTGAAAAATCAGTTAATACCACAAACATTAGTCATGGTGTAGATGAGTCTCAACTAAATGAAATTTATAATTTGATGGATGTTTACTGCCACCCATTTACAAGTGGCGGTCAGGAGATTCCAGTTCAAGAAGCCAAATTGACAGAACTCGTCACTTTGGTCACTAATTATTCTTGCGGCGAAGATTATTGCAATGAAGATAGCGGTGGACTTCCGCTTGCATGGAGCGAATATCGCGAACCAGGTACGCAGTTTATTAAAGCATCTACATGCCCCAAAAGTATTTTTGATCAATTGATGAGAGTCTATGAAATGTCTTCTATGGAAAGAGCATCGTGGGGAATCAAAGCCAGACAATTTGTTATTGACAATTGTTCCGTTGAACAGATAGGAAAACGAATAGAAGATATGATTGATGCAATGCCTGTCGTTGATTATAATTTTTCTTTTGATGCTATTCTTAAGAATCCCCTATATGAGCCACCTCCAGCAACTAATGGAACTGATTTTATTATTGATTTGTACAAAAACATGATGAATGAAACTGTGGATAAAAATAGTTCATGCGTTAAACATTGGCTAAGGGAGTTCGAAAAAGGAATGAGTGGGCAAGACTTATATAATCATTTTAAAAACAAATGCTCCGAACAAACTAAAAAACCTATCGAATTTGAAGAGGTTTTGGGCAAAGATGACAAGGGGTTTAGACTAGCTATTGTAGTGCCCGATTCGGATGTTGATGTATTCTTGATTAATGGTCTTGTCAGAAACGTCAAGAAACAGTACCCCAAGCACAACATCTATATTATTACTCGTCCACACAACTTTCAATACATTGAAGACAACGTGAACGTCTACAAATGTGTAGAATATTCAGAATCAATTGACAATGCTTTCGTCTTAGAAGGTGCTGGCGATTTTGAAGGGTATTTTGATCTTGCATTTTTCCCAACATCTACAACACAAAAATTTATTAGTTACATCCACAACGGCAAAGAAAACATTCAATTTCAATTACAATGAGTCACTTAATAGAAGAATATGCAAAAAACCTTGGTGTAAAAATCGCCAAGCCAATGGTGGCAAAACAATTTTGGCCAATCGTTTTCGACAAATATATCACTATTTGTTTGGATGTTAATGTACCAGCCAAACAATACAAATATTACGATACTGTTTTGGATATGATTGGCAAGTTTGTTCGACCATTGGGCCTAAGCATCATTCAAATTGGATCTTCCAAAAGTCCAGTGTTAAATGGCGTAGATGCTAGGTATTATGATATGGACTTTAAGAATACTGCTTACATCATATCAAAAGCTCGGTTGCATATTGGAGTTGATGATGTTTTCTCTCATTACGCCAGCTCAATTGATTTGCCACAAGTGACATTATTTTCTAATGTCTACCCATCAATTAGTTGCGGATACTGGAGCAAACGACAAACAAAAATAGAAGCTCCTTGGAAACTCAAGCCTTGTTTTAATCTCGTAGATGCAAATGATTATATCAATCAAATCAAGCCAGAGGTCATTGCTTCGGCAATCCTCGCTCAATTAAAAATTAAACAAGATACTTTGATCAAAACCAAATTCATTGGCAGTCATTTTCACAATAGAGTGTTGGAGCTTGTTCCTGATTTTTTTGAACCTATTAATGATCTTAAAAATATTCATGTATTTATTCGTCCCGATTATGGAGTAGATGAAAAGTCTTTCTTTAGCTGGTTAGATTTCTTATCCAGCTATTCGATATTTGCTGATAAAGTTATTTCTTTGGATATTCTTAAAAGATTCTCTGGTAAATTAAAAAATATTTATTTTATCACTGATAGAAATCTTCAAATCCCAGATGAGTATTTAAAATCGTCCCAATCCTTTAATGTTCCTATTACCCTGCTGGTTAAAAATGAGGAGGATCTTGCATTTATAAGGAATAAATATTTTGATTACGAAGTTCAGCCATACCAGAAGGCAAACAAAGAAATTCTAGATAAAAATGTTGGAGACATTAGCAAGCTGTTGTTTAATTCTTCAAAAACCATTATTTCTAAAGGAAAACAATATCCCAGCAAATATCATTTCCAAAAAGGACAGAATATTGTTGACAAAAACTTCTATTTGGAAGACAATGAAGACCTACTACAAGAACTAAATCACTTCTATGTCTACACAAGAAACACAAACTAAATCTCCTTTTGAACTTTATAAGCGCAACGAACATGGCCTCATTGAGGGAACAGAATACGTCTTTAATGAAGACGGTTCTGTTAATTGGCGCGCAATGATCAAGCCAGAATTTCTTTACCCAAACCGTGATTGGTTTGAACTTCGCAAGCAACCAGTTCCAACTTCTATTGAAGGGTTGGACGACAAGCAATTGCTCATTATGCTTGGCGGCATTAAAGAATTGGCTAAATTGCGAGGCTTTTGCTATGTCGGTTATCAGGTAGAAAATCGCCAAGAAGATTATGTTTTTGCCAAGTGCAAGATTCAATGGATTCCAAATTACGAAACAGATAAAAATATCGTTGCTTTTGAGGATGTCGCCAACGCAACACCCAAGAATACTGATGATTTTTGTCTAAAGTTTTTGGAAACCATCGCTTGTAATAGAGCTTTTGTCCGTGCAGTTCGCAACTTTCTCAATATTCATATCGTTGGTGCTGATGAAATCGACAAGTCTAAGAATCGCGTAAGTGATATCAGTGATTTGCTTATTTCCAACGCTCTTCCACTTACTCCACAAGGCACGCTAGAAAAAGTTGTAAATGAAAGTCTAAAAATCCAATCGTTTGAAGACTTCACTGCATTCTTGAGGAAGCTTTGGAAATCGTATGCTGATGCTGATGCTGGGGATTCTGCTTCTCTAAAGTCTCTTCAAGAAGCTATCACCGAAATTAAAGACTGGAAAGCCTTCAAAGACATTCCTTCAAAATCCTGTCGCGTTCTACTCAAGCTTACTAATGAGTATAAAAAGAATAACAAATCCTGAAGAATTTCATCAGGTAATTGACAATCTTTACTCTTTGTTTAAAGAGGAAGACATAGACTCTGGGCACGTAGGTTTAAATCACTGTCCAGAGTCTATGAAGTTGAATCTCGGGCATACTGTTATCTTGGCATGGGAAGTCTTCGTTTGGGCTAATAAAACTGACGATAAGTTTGACGCGATGATTATCTTTATAAATGATAAAAATATCAAATTCGGCAAAAAAATCTTCTCGGAATTTCTATGGCTATCTAAAAATTCAAAAGTTGGCTATAAACTTTTCCAAACTGCCATAAAGTTTGCGAGAAATAATCAATTCGATACAGTGTCGATGTCTGCCGTGGTTAAGCATCCTAAATACGAAAAAATAAAATCATTCTATAACAAAATGGGGTTCTTGAAAGACTCCGAAACATACATCTGTAAATTATGAATAATAAAATAGCTAAAGAATTAAGAGCAATTTTGCCTCCAACCGATCCTATTAGTCGCCGCAATTATCGCCGTGCGAAAAAGAATTATGTAAAATTGTCAGAAAAGGCTAGGCCCGTCTTTTTGGCTGCGTTAAAGGATATGCTTTATGCATCAAATGATGACTTAAAGAGCGGTTCTGTGTAATGCATATGCAAATCCAGCATCACAGGTTGCAGAGAGTGTGTAATAAGTAGATCCACTAATTATTTGTGAACCTGTTGTAAAAGAATTTATTGCAGTAGCTCCTATTCTCCCAGTAATCAAGCCCCCTAGTGGTCCAGGTTGCCATTGTACTTGATAAGAAATAGGTGTAGTTCCACTGATAAATTGAGCTAAATAGTTTATTGTAAAATACTGTCCAGATAAAATACTATCTATTATTGATGATGGCGATACAGTCGTTCCAGTTATCAAACTAATATCTGAAGTTTTAGATCCTCTTGTTGCTATAAATTTATTTGCCGATATTATATAATCATTATTTCCAGTTAATTCTGATGCAAAATAACTCGGCCCAAAAGAAAAAGCATATCCAGATCCCACAGAAGAATATGGGACTATTGTGAAATAGTAATTAGTGTTATAGGTTAAATTTGTGGGTTTAATAACTATGGTATTTATATCGCTAATCTTATCAACTTGTTGAGAAAAAAGATAATTTGGATGATCTGATATTTTGCTATATGGACTAACGTATAGGGATATATCATTACCAGTAGACGCATAGATATCGTATCTATCTATATTTATATATTTTAAAGAATTGCTTAAAGTTAAATCAACAACTATTTTGTCAAAAGATTGTTGTCCAGAAAGCCAAACACCATATGAATACGTGGGTGGAGAACCGTCAGAAATTGTAGCTCCAGACAACAAGGGGACATTTGCATAAGCAAAAAAGTCAGAAGCAAATACCGAATTATCTATATTGTTTGTGATTTTAGCTCTTACCCCAAAGTCTTTTTGGTAATAACCAAAAATGCTTTCATTTTCAGATTTCGAAAGAGTTAAACTCCTGCTAGTTGTCCCAGATTTATAATTAGCGTATATTACGTTTGCTCCAGTATCTAAAATATCAAAAGCGACCACATTAACTAGAGAATTATTAATCAACTGATAATCATTGATAATTGAATTCTGCTGTTGATCCAATAGCGAAAAATTAAAAGTTACATCCCCATATAAATGGACGCCACTGCCAGTATAAGAATGCGTCAAATCGCCAGTAACATCAGGAAAAAATGTGTCAAATTCGTACATATTATAGTAAAGTGAATTGCGTTATTGATGGTTTCGACAATGGAGTAATAACTGAAGAAGAGTATGCTACAAACTTTCCTGTCTGCGCATATGGAGAATCAAGAGTTGTACTTTTGTTTCCAACGCTTTGAACCTTCAAATTCCACTGCCCTAATGTAGTAAGTCCAGTAACTCCATAACCTGTGGTTAGATTGTCCGTTGTAGAGGAAGAGAGATAAAAATTTGCAATGTTGTTGTATATCTGTATTGAGTAATTACTTGCCCCAGTCACCTTACTCCAAGTTCCAGTTAATGAAAAGCTGTTTGTTCCAGTAGTTCCAGTAGTAAATGTGGCTATCGTTGGTGCAGACAACTGATTAATGTTTGCATTGCTTACTGTTGGTGATCCTGCATAATAAGTGTTGGGAAGAAAATCTTGAGTGATTGCATTTTCTATTTCGGCAAATTTACCCGTATCATATTTGGTGGCGGCAACTGTGTATTCATTTTGACTGTTTTCTCTGATAGTTACGATTTTGTAAATTTGGTCAGATGCATTTTTTCTTTGAATTCTATAGGGACTGCCTTGAGATACGAAAGGAAGCAAATTAATGTTTAAGTCACCACTGTCCAGATAAATAGTTGCACCATAGTCTAAATTATTATATCCTGTTAAATTAAATACGGTTGTTTGTGGATAATTGACTGTGGATATTTCACTTTCAAGAATACCTTGAAAAGAATTTGAATCAATTCTAAACCCTCCATACATCGAACCTGATGTTGAAATAGATCTTTTAGAAGATTTAGCAGCATCATACGCATATCCAGTTTGATATATGCTTGGGAAAGCTCCAGTGTCGTTGTTTTGAATTAAAGCAATGTCAAACAATCCAGTGCTTGAAATAATTTTGTCATATGTGTTGTTGTTTGCATACGCTCTTCCCGTGGAAAACACAAAACCTGTTGCGCCAGTATTATAATAGCAATATAAAGATTGACCAATAGAATTTATGCCAGTATATATGGGAAATTGCTCTGGAAGACCATCAATATTGCCAGAAGGAAAGCCAGCTACATAACCAGAGAACGAATAATTCCCCGTAATAGAGGTGTCTCCTGCGATTGCAGATATAATGCCAAAACTAGAAAGACGAGATCTATTTGTTTGTGCAATAGCGGACATATCGTCGTTGGTCTTATACCCAGTTGGAGTAAATACTGTAATTTTCCCAGTATAAGAGCCCGAATCATATGTATTATCTATCGTCAAAGTTTTTGCGATAGTATCTACAGCTAGAATCCTGCCATAATTCGATTGCCGCGTTTTCATTTCATCTTCTACAATAATCAAATCTCCAGGCCTGCATAATAAAGATTCAATTCCAGCGGAGAAATCGACACTTTGGTTTTCTTTAATTGTTTGATATATTAAATGTTGCCCAATTCTTCTGGCCATAGCTCTAGAAGTCACGCCCTGAGTGTTTATAGCTGTTTTGAATATGCCTCTTTTTCTAATATCCGCTTCATCTTGAATATATTCTATTTTGCTAACATAATTATCCATTCTGTCTAAATAGGCAACTTCTATAGTGTTGAATTGTTGGTCTCTCCTATTGTTCGTGTAAGTAAAAACGCCATCTTTTACGTTTGTATTTGTAAAAATAGAAATTGGGGTTCTTGGACGGTCATCTAAAAAGTGAATTTCTGAATTGCTAAAAAATACTATTCCGCGAAATAAACTAGAAACCATATTAATAGCGTCAAATACTTTCGTTCCTTCTTTAAACAATATATTACATGAGTATCGAGGCTCTAGTCCTCCAAATCCGTCTGACACACCTTGAAAAAATCCATTAGAGTCAACGGCATCACAGAATCTTCCTATTTTATAAAGTTCCCACTTATTGATTTGGGATTCGTCTAAATAACCGCCAAGACCGTATCTTTTGCTGGTTAAAAGATCATAAATTATCCACGCAGGATTATCTGTCCATTCAAGTTTGAATGTACCATCCCAATCTCCCATATAGATCAAATTTTTTCCATCATAAGATGTTGATGATGCGCCTATATATCTCTTGTCCGTTCCATCAGTTTTGGTGCAGAAATAATTAGAAGGCACTTGAACCTTTTTTAATTTACAATCAAAAGATCGTGTTGGCATGCCACCAAACGAACGAGCATCAATTTTAATTCCAATAATTGAAGACAAAGGATAAGACAGATTGTTTTCTATTACCTCTGTTACTTTTGCCACGCTAATGTTTTTCTTCAATAGCACTGAGTTTGTTTCTGCGGATAACTTTGTAATCCTAAGAAATCTTTTTACTATACTTGGATCTTCGCCCACTTCAAAAGCTGGAAGCTTATAAATATCTCCTATTTTAGCTTGTGGCAATACGCCATCACTAGGAATAGCCGAGACGTCCCTTACTGCTCCGTAATATTGATCTTCTAATCCTGACAATTCGGGAGTTCCAAAATCTATCATCATCTGACCATCAACTAGAGCTACAATTGCGTATTTTTTTAATCCAGTAACTGTTTTGATTCCATTGACATCTTTGCCCCACTCTACTTGAATCTTGACTATTGAAGGAACTTTATCTCCAGCTTGATATGTCGCATAATTCTGTTCTAATGTATCGCATAACGACAGCACCGCTAAAGTAAAAAATACAGAAGTAACATTTGGGTTCTCAATGGTATGAATAAATGGAATTGCATCTTCATTAAGTATATTATCTTTATTCCAACTGGAGAAATTTCCTATCGTGCCTCTTGAATCCACAGAACCGTCAATATCGTTAATTGGCACTGATAACAATGGATTTTTAGGACCGCTATTATCTAATGTATAATTGCCAACAATTCTTTGAACTGCAGTATCTAAAATGAAAGGTCCAAACATTTCTGTTCCATATTCATAATCCACATAAATATTTTTAAAATCTTGTAATTCGTTCTGATATTCTTCTCCGTTTTTGAATTCGCAAGATACATTTAAAAAGTTGTATTTGGTAGCTTTTGGTACAATTGATTGAGAATTTTTTGTGAATAATAAATTTATACCAGAATAACTAAATGGAACAAAATCATCTATAATATATCTTTCGTGTCGAATTGGCAGGTATCCAGCAGCAGTAGGAGTATTATCAGGCCGTCTTGTTGAGGTTATTACTTTCTTTTGGGGAAGAGCAAAAACTATACATCCATAAATATTTCCAGTATAAGATTGAATTATTGCTCCCGAAGAATTAATTGATTGAGATACTTCTGGAACTATCATTTTATATATTTTGCCTGCAAAATCAGTTTGAAATTTTTCTAAATAAAAGTCGATATCAATTTCGCCATTGGCGGAATATTTAACATAAGTATCGCTTTGTCCTCCATTTGCCAATTTGGTCATGGATGATTTATTGCCAAAACTAATAACTACTATTGCTGAATCATTGATGGGTAAAGAAGGCGCATTGGCAGCGATTACTGCTCCAAAGAAATTTACATATCTATTGGTATATAAATTGGGTTTATAATCCACCATTAATTTGTTCAAATTATCTAAAGCTTTTTGGGCCAATTGTTTTTGTGCAGACGTTATATTGGTATTAATGTCAGAATTCAAATCAGTTTTTAATTTTGTCAATAGAGTGTCAGCTTGAAATGCCGTTGTGCCTATGTCTATGCTGTGAAATTCTATTTTGTTAGATGTGTTCGAAAAATAAGTATATGGAGAACCGCTCCATCCAGAACTTGATGTAAATGGAGAATACCATTGCGGAGCAGCTATTATATTATTAAAAGCCGCGCCCCTTAAAGATATTGCTATACCAATTTCACTAATGAAACGAGTCACGTGCAAAGCTGGAAGGGGAGCGCCAGGATAAATGTAATTATAATTATTATTTGAAAAATAAATATTCCCAAAAGAATTCATAGCTGAAGAAACATCAGATTGAAACATGGCGTCTTTACTTGAATAAGAACTAGACAAAGAGCTAACTTGCACGGGCGTATTATCTAAATATACTCCTTGCAAAATGCTCCTACCTCCTCCTAATATTTGACCATATTGATTTACTAATCCTTCTATTGGACCATCAGATATTAAATCAATAACTTCTCCGACGCTATAAGAATTTAATATTTGAAAAGCTCCAAGTTGAGGGGGCCTCAATGTTGGCGGCGACATATGCGGCTTCTTTTTGCCGCCTCCTTGGAGAAAATTCTTTTTAATTAAATGCTTCATATTGATATGATTGAGCTTGATGAAGATTGTACTGCCGAATTAGCAGCTTTGTTTAAGTTGGTTATGGTTTGGGTTGATCCTAATTTTTGAGGATAAGATTTAACGCAAAATTGAATATTTGCAGAACCGACTCTTAATCTTCCGTATCCAGTTGGAACTGTGTTGCCTTGTGAGGCTAGATTTGCTTTGCTGGATAATAAAAAAGATTGCTTTGACGCTCCTACTGTTGACTCTAGTTTCTTTGTTTCAGGTTTTGGCGCAAGAACCATTTGCAATCCAATGCTTAATGCCATCCCTCCCAAAGTCGTTAATATTGTTGCGGTCGTTGCAGAAATTTCTGCAAAAGTCCCTATTGCCATCAATATTGGCCCTATGACCAATAGTAATGGTCCTTTCCCACATATGATTGGCACAATATCTATCTGTAATATTTTTTTCTTTATTTCTAACTGTTCTCTCTTTTTTACATCTTCCCCGTCAATCACTAAAGAATAATGAATTCCTTGTTGAGCCAATTCAATAATTCTTCTCTTAAAAGACGGCTTGTTCATGGTTATGGCATCAATAACCTCTTTGGGTTTGCGAATATCCATATTCATTGTTTTACCAAATTCTATTGCTAAAATTCCATGTAGGGTTATTGCTGTCATTTTAGTTTTTTCTTTAATTTGTCCAATAGTTTTACATCGTAATCTTTGATTGACGGCTCATAAATGCTAAAATTTTGACTATTGATAGAAAATATGATGAAAGATAAACAGCAAGCTTCTGACATTTTAATGTCAAATTCCGAAGGATTCTCATCCCCCATGATATGACTATGAAAGACCCCAAGCATAGAACATGAATTTTTAAAATTCAAATAGCTTACGGGACTAATAGAAAAGAAAGATCTTGTGTCTACAGCTTCGTTCTTTTCTATGGTTGCTATAAACTTTTTTGTTTCTAAATTAAAGCCAATAAATCCGCATATTTCATTGCCCATATTTTGATGAGAATGATTAGCTAGAAAATCTTTTATTTCTGAAATTGATTTATGTTCTATTTTATGCTCCATATTTATCGGTTCCAGGAAATCCCCCGAAAGGAAGGGATGTTTTGTTTGTCTGTACTATAGAACCCTTTTGAAACATCGAAGATGTTTTGGTGGCGTCCATTCCAGCATAATATGCTCCAGTTAAATAACCAGTTTGCGTGGGATAGTTATCACTTGCAATGACATATGGAGGAGAATTACTCAAATCCATACCCCACCATGCAAATAAATCTCCCGTCATATAATTTAACCCAGACACTTCTGTATATTTCCTTGGGAAAGGAGGAGTTACATCTGCCGTATATGCAGCATGATCAGTATCTTGCCTATTAAAAACATCGTACTTTGCTTGAATTGGTATTCCCGTCCACACAGCAGTAGTCCCCAAAATAAAGTTGCTACTAATTTTCAAATTTGAAAACACCAAATTAGTCTTATAAGGAGTAGCCAAAGAATCGGAAAACTGCCAATCATTTAAGCCAAATTTTAAATCTCCTACTCCACTCGCATATGAGCTATTTTTAAATACAAAGAATTCTCCAGAATAGTTTGTCCCAGCATTTTTTTGCTTTAGAGTATATCTATAATCTTGTGTAAGCCCTCTTACTCTTATGTATCCTTCTTGAAAAGCTGTTGGAATACTTCCTGTGCCTTGTCCTCCAACACATTCAATATGTATTGGTTGCAAAACTCTCACATCGCAAGGCACTTGTAAAGTTCTTTGTCTTGTGTAGGCAACCGCAGGATTTCCGCTTATTTCTACTGTAGCAAAATCTAAGTTTAAATTTCTTCCGCCACTAGTGTAGAGATTTACTCCGCTGTATTGACAATTAAGCTTTACATTATGAAAAATATTTAATAATTGATTGGATTGAGAAACGTCATTGGGGAATTGAAACCAAGAACCAATATGAAAGTTTTGTTTATTGTGTATTCCGCTTCCAGAGAATGATGGAGCGTATAATCCTACTCCAGATGGTTCAAATACAGAAACTTCTCCATAGCCTCCTATACCAGCACCTCCACTAACTTGTATTGAAGTCACTCCCGTTGGATTAAAACTCCAAGTATTTCTTGTTCCTAGACCTATAGATGACAAACCCGTGCTCGCGAGCAAAGAAGATCCACTAAATAGACTTATTTTTGCATTACCGAAAGATGGAGCTATTGGTCTTCCATAAACATCTATTCTATTTATAGTGCGTAATGTTGGCCAAGTCAACGTAGCCACTCCAGAAGTATCTGTTGCGGTAGTAACCCAAGAATATCCAGTATCTAAAGCGGACGAACTATATCCTGTTGATCCATTGATTAAATTAGAAACAGCAAAACCAGAAATATTTTGACTAGAACCCGTGACGCTCGCTTGTTGAACAATATTGTTTGATCCAGAAGTTCCATTCTTATGAACCATACTGAAGAAATTATTGGTAAGAGAATATTGTACCGATGGGATTACTTGTTCCCAAGAATTTTGGAATCTTTTCTTGCACCCATCTAGCTTTTTATTGCAGCCATCCCTTAGCCAATAAGTTGTATTTAAATCTGGTTGCGCAGAATCAGAAGAAGTGTGTCCACTTTGACAGACATACCAAATTTTCGGCACTCCTGTTAAACTGTAATTATTACGATCTGGATGAATAATGATCCTCTTGTTTTCTAAATAAACAGGATCTCCACTATTGTAAGCAATTCCAGTTTGCCATTTACTGGTAGTGCTTAACGCGCCCCATGCATTTATAGAAGTGGGATTCATAATTATCGGCACTCCAGCTTCAGATTCAATCGGCGGGCCTTGATAATTGCAGCCATTTCCTCTATAATACCAAGAACAATATCTAGCAAGAACTAATCTATTATTGATCTCAAAGTTTTCTAAATCAAGGGGAGAAGAAAGTTCGAACTCTACTAAAACTTTATTTTCTAATACTTTTTGACTAATTACGTAAGTATCATTGCTAATCTCTGCTGAAGAGTCTGCTTGTCCCCAAGGATTTCCTCCATCAAAATTGACATCATCTAGGTATTTGACAAAAGTTCTTTTTCTAATTAATTTGGCAAATTGTAGGTCTTGATTTTGCAATAGAAGATCTGTAATGAAATAATCTTTATTAGAGACCCTGATCTTTGGTCTTGCCATTTTTCCATTAGCGTTGATTTCAAACCCTTCTGTTTCTACAGGAATGGGCAAATAAGCAACTCCTTGCCAAGTAATTCCTTTATCAAAAACCGCTCCACCATGAAAAGCAATAAAAGAAGTTTCTTTATCTACGGTATTGAAATAAAGTAGAAATAACTCTACAATAGCAGTGGGTTGCAATTCCATCAAACTCCTCGCAATTTTATCTTGCCCTTGTCCCATAAAGTTAGTTACACTGTATTATACATAAT
>Ga0209499_1000184_pt1 | contig 46230 bp, 80 predicted proteins | sample C_130208_EF_Meta_FD_187306 | JGI IMG/M metagenome (GOLD analysis project Ga0209499, IMG submission 187306) | Freshwater microbial communities from Lake Croche, Canada to study carbon cycling - C_130208_EF_MetaG (SPAdes) (version 2) | ecosystem: Environmental > Aquatic > Freshwater > Lake...
TATCAACGTCTGTCGGCGGCGTCACGTCGGGGATAAGCTTTTCGACTTGGTCAGCGAGTGCGGGCACAGCTTTCTTGAGTTCTTGCTCAACAGATGCCACGGCCCACGAAAGAAACCATCGCCCTACGATGCGAAGCGTCGGGGAAAGAACGAGAGCAACGGCTACGCCGACCATCGCAAGCTGCACGAACGTCATTGGATTGCCTCTACCTTGTGAAGTGCCCAGCGGATCAGTTGCTCGCCTTGCGGCGTGCGGAACAGTTCTGTGATGAGTCGCACAGCTTCGTCGTCGAGCCTCGTCTGACTCTTGCTCGCCATCCATTCAACCGCGTCGGCCAGCAGCATTGCCCGCTTGTACGGGTCGCTCTCGGCGAGTGCCTGCCTGCCGAGCGTGACGAGCGGCCAATACTCCTGCACCAGCCGAACTTGGTCAATGATGCTGGCCTGTGCTTCCTGCATCCTCACAGCGTAGGCAGGCTGGCGGCGTTCCGTCGCTCAGTCGTCGTCGCCTAGCGTGGCATCACTGGCACACTGGTAGAGCAACTGGTACACGTCTTTGGCCACGGATCGAGGCACAATCGGCTGCGATCCCCTTGAGAGGCCAAACTTGTCCTCTTCCAGCAGCGTGCCGTTTGAGTCAACCAGAGTCAGCATGACTTCGCGTTCGTCCACTGAGACGATGACTCGCACATGCGTGTTTTTGGTTGCCATGAATCGATCCTACAGCCACTCGCTGATTGCATCGTCAACGTCACCAAGTCGCACGACTGGGAATTCATACGGGGGCGGTGTTTTTGTCACGCGCCGCTTTTCTCGCACTTCTGTCGTCCACGTTTTTCGCACAGCAGCTGCACGCTCTGCTATCTCCGCTGGCGTCGGGTCGCGGTATACCTCGCCCGGCTTGGCTCGACTCTGCGGTGTGCGTGCTGCGAGGCCGAGTCGTGCACGTACGCGGTTAAGAGAGTCCGTGGCGATGCCCAACTCGGCAGAAATGCGAGCAACGGAGATGCCTGCTAGCCACATAGTGCGGAAGCGGGCTTCGTCAACTTGGATTCGCCGGGCCAATTGTGATCACAGTTCCACCCCTTTCGGCATATCGCTTTTCAGCCGTCAAGCTCGCCACCTGGCGATCATCATGCCATGCAACGCAAGTCAAAGAGTCCAGTACACCCTTCGCCAAGTTGTCGACGTCCTCGCGCGGCAGCATCGGAGCAGTCTTTTTGATTCCGCTCTTCGTCTTGTGTGATGGTGGACGTGCAAAGAAGAACGTCGCCACGACACGAACCGCCTCGTCGGTCACTGCCGCACCTTCAACCTTTGCCGCAGCCGCCACCGCAGCACGGTAGGCGTGAATCGGATGCCGAGCAGGCACGTAAGCTCTAGCGAAGCCACCGCGAGACGACACTCGCGGACGTGGCTGTGGCACTGGTTGCCCTGGCACAGTGAACGTGATCGGCTTCATGCACCGAGCATCGCAGAGGCGTCAAGCAAACCGGCTGGCGCAATGCACGATCTCAAGATGCCGCATGACCTGACGCATGCGCTGGCCGTCCCACATCTCGTCCAAGGCGTACGCATGAATCACAGCGCCGCTTGCGAGGTAGTAAACGGCGACAGCCCGCTGGACGGGGCGTAGGGCTCCGTCCAGCGGACCGCCGAAAAACTCGACTGTGATCCATTCGTCGTTTTGCATTGTCAGTCCGCGTAGCGAATTACGGCAAACCAGACTCGCTTGAGCGGGCAGAACGCCACGCCCTTTTCAGCGATGCGGTATCGCCCAAAAAAACAGCAATTTCGCAGGGCAGCGTCAGGGCCAGCAGACGACATACCGATACCCTCTCGCCGCCCGCCAGCGCGACCACAGTGCCGCAGGATGCCCGTGCGGGCCATATGATCGGCGTCCTGCTGAGCCGAGGTGATGTTCACGGTGTTGGCATGGATGACGTAGCCGTCAGCCTGGGCCGTGGCACCACCGCAGCAGATCGCAAGAGTCAGAAAGAAACTTCGCATAGGATTCCTTTCACAATGGAACTTCGATCCAATCGTTGCCGTCCGTCCGCCGGAACAGCTTCACTTCCTTGAACCCTAGCGAGCGAGTCAAGCCAACACAGTCGGGCGAGAACACGGCGACGGGTTGACGTATGTCAAGGTGCCCCGCGGCGATGAGGCCCGTCGCTGCGAAGCGTTGCAAGCCTCGGCGGCGGTGCTTCGCGTCGGTGAATCCTTCCAGCGTCTGCATGTCTCGCCAGACGTGTGAGCAGGCCCACGCCACGGGATGTAGGCTGCAAACAACAGCCACAAGAGTGTCAGTGCCGTCCGTGAACTCTTTTTGCATCTCTGAGCCGGGACGGCAAAGGCTCGCGCAGGTGAAGCGAACTTGCGGCACAAAGTCATGCACGCGAGATACTTGACATTGAATCATGCGTCACCCAGCTGCGTAGAAACGGCGACCATCCCACGAGTACCGAGCCACGCTGACTCGCTCCCCCTTTGGCTCAGGCTGCACTCGACGTGCTCGGCACTCAGCGGCACGCTGGACTATTTCCTCTGGCGTCGGATCGTCGTCAAAGATTTCCCGATTTGGCTTTTGACGATGTGGCAACTTATGCCGCACTTTCAGTCTGGCGACAAACGACTGCGAGCAGCCGAGGGCGGCGGCGATCTCTTGGTAAGAGTCGCCGCGCGCCCACAGCCGGTGCAATGTCAACGCACAGTATTCAACCTCACGTCCGCTTGGCATCAGCCGTCCACCGCCAGTGGCATGATCACGCCCGTGTTGTCGCCGCATCGGAGTATCACGGCAGACTGTGCGTCAACGGCTTCGACCTCGACCTCTGGCTCTGCCTCGCTGTCGATGCCGCCAAGCCACTGCTGAACGAACAACGGGTCAAGCTTTACCGTCGCCTTGTCCCCGGCTTCGACAACATCGCAGGTGACGCTCGACTCGCCCTTCTCGGCGCTCTGCCCGTGCAGCCAGATACCGCCGTCAGAGAACACGAACTGCACGCCCTTGCTCTCCTCGCTGGTCACGATGGCTGCGGCCCGCGTAGCTGCGAGCAGATCCGCACGGCTGACCGTCGTGGCCTTGGCGTCACGATCCGGCAGCGTGTCGCGCCACCGAGGGTAGCGACCGTCGAGTAGGCGAGCCGTGACGGTAGCGTTGCCAATTGTGGCGACGATTTCGTTCTTGGTTGCCTCAAGCTGCACGCTCGCATCACCGCACCCAGCTGCGAGCCGCGAGATGATTGCCATTGCACGAGCCGGGACGAGCGTCTGCGAGTCGTCCACCGCAAGGTCGTGCTCGCAGTTCACGCACGAGAGCCTTCGGCCGTCCGTGGCAACAAACGTGACAACCTCGCCTTTCACTTCCACCAGCACCGCACCGAGAGCGTAGCGGCTCGACTCGTCATCCACGGCGAATACCACACCTTTGACGGCACGGCAGAACTGATCAACCGGCAACCGTGTGACAGGCTGCGCACCGTCAACGGTCCACGCCGGATACTCGCCAGCGTCCTCGGTCGGCAGCGTCCACTCGCCTCTGCCAGCCTTAATGACGCAGCACGACTCGTCAGGCGTGATCGTGATCTCGTCGCCAGTGAAACTGCCGAGGATGGCGGAAAGCCTGTCCTTCGGCAGCAGGAAATTGATGCCGGGATCAACTTCCAACGTGACGTCAATACGCACGTCGCCGTCACTCCCAGACAGAACCCCTCCCGACAGGAGCACGCTCTGGTAGATGGGCCGTGGCGACCTTGTCGGAACCGCCTGGCCTACTGCTGCGAGCGCCGCCTTGAGTTCCGGTGCTGACAGGCTGATGCCACCAGCCTTCGTCTTTCGTCGTTCCTTCGTTGCTGTCATCCTTTGATTCCTTTCGTAGAGAACTTCCAACCAACACGCCGAGGGAAAACATGCCCGCAGCGATGATTTGTCCAACAGCCAACATGGCGAGGTTTTCGGTGGTCATAGCCCCACACCCGCCCTTTCAATCACCTGCGCAAGCCTGACGTTGCGGTCAAGCGAGTCCGCCAGCGTCTCCGCTGCCGTCTCAAGCAGAATCCGGTCGTCGTCGTTGACTTCGTCGTCCCATGCTCGTTGCATCAGCGCCGCCACGACGTCGCGGGGCGAACCACTGAAAACCCATCCTTCGTCGCTCATGCGTCACCGCCGATCACGCGCAGCGTCCGCGAGCAGCCGTCCTGCCACGTCACCCATCCATGCTTACGCATGGGCCGCAGATGGCACATGACCGAATTAGGCGATGCCCAGCCGTAGGCGTGCTGGATCTCTCGAACGGTCGGACTGTACCCGTGCGTGTCAATAAACCCAGCGATCCACGTCCGCATGTCGTCCTTGCGTGGCGTCAATGGCTGGCGGTCTGCTGCCGATGCTTCCATGCGTCTACTCCCTTCCTTGAGCCCGTTCGGCAGGTTTCCTACCTGCCGAATCGGGCGGTGTGTCTTCATTGAATTCCCCATTGGTAAATTGGTTACCAATGGGAATTACTTGTAAGGGGCCACGTAGCGTGTGCGCGCCGTTCACGCCTTGTGTACGCGCTGTCCACGCCTCGTGTGCGCTCTGTACACGCCTCGTGTACGGGGCGCTCACGCTACGTGTACAGGGTGTACACGCTACGTGTGCGCCCCCATCGGTGGGGATCGCAAGCTCGTACACAGACCTAGCACCGCCAGTCGCCTTGTCAGCAAGCATCAAAACAGATGCGTCAAGCAACTGGTGAATGCCCCGATGTACAGACGTCGGGCGGACCCCAAGAAACTTGGCGGCACCCCTGACGCTCATCCGTAGCGTGCACTTCTCGTAATCTGCGAAATGGAGTGCGTAGCACAGCATTAGACGCCCCTCGCTTCCGAGTTCGGCCATACGCCCGCTTTCCAGAATCCCCCTGTGGCGACGCCGTAGCTCGCCCCTAGCGTTCTTTGATTTGTCATCTGCCATCCTTGGGGCTCCAGGCGGCAAAGTCGGCGATCTCGCCAACGGATGTGTCCTCAAACGTCTGGTACTTGCCGTGGAACCACAGCTCCACGTCGCGACGCTCTCCCTGCCGCAGCTTTTTGCAGTGCCACAAGACCTTGATTTCCCCGTCTGCACCCACTTCCTCGGTCCTCTGGCCAAAAAGGAAATTGTCCACGTCAAAGTCGATCTGGTTTGACCCCTTCCCGATGTTGCCGATCTCGGTGTTGTGATCGACACCCTTGGCGACGTTGGTCACAAGCAGCGTGGCGACATTCATCGTGCTGGTGATTTCGCGCAGCTTCAGCAGGCATTCGTTGATTTCCCCCGTCTTGTCCGTGAAAGCCCGAGAACTACGGACAAGCTGGAGGTAGTCCACAACCAGCAACTTGACCCCATCCTTGGCGACTGCTTTCTCTATCCGGTCGATGATCAGCGGCGGCTCAATCAGTTTCAGCCGATCACCAACGGCAGAGGCCAAGGCGGAAGCGTATTTGCGCGAATCGCCTTCCTTTCTGATGACTTCCTGAAGCGTCAAACCGGCTGAGTGCCCGCCCCAGTGAGTCACGGCCCGAGCAGCCAGGGCGGCGCGTGTCATCTCGCCCAAGCACCAAGCCGCGTTCATGGCCTGGTCGTTCGACAAGCAGGCAATCGCCAACTGGAGTGCCAAGGCAGACTTGCCGACGCCGGGTGCAGCTGCGACAGCAGTCATCTGCCCGAGTGGCAGACCACCGTCGAACAGCCTGTCGAGCGATGGGATGCCGGTCGGAATCGCTGGCGTCTCCTCCTGCCGAATCCAATCGTCAATGGCATCAATGAGGGTGGGTGATGGTCGGTCATCAACGGCGACGATCGGGGCGCTCAGGGACGAAATGCGACCAAGCCGTACGCATGCCTCACGCCTCAGTTGCGTTGACGGCATTCCGCTGTCGGAAACAGCCATGTAGACAAGCGTTCCGACTCCACTCCGAGAGTCAAACCTTGACCACCTGTCGAGGCACTCCTCACGGCTGAAGTCGTGCCACTGGGAAGACCACGTAATCCAGTCATCACGCAGAGACTCTGACGTCCCTTTGCATGCGTACCCAACAGCACGCCAATCGTCTCCGATGCTGGCCCTGTTTCTTCCGATGCTTTCTAGGCACACGCGAGCAAGCTCAATATCAAGCTCAACATCAGTCTCAAATGACTTTTCGCTGTGTAGCGTCGGTTCCTGCTTGGGAAAATACTGCCGTTCGAGCCATTCCATCGGAAGCGATATGTCAATTACATCGCCTTCGCATATCGGATTGCCTGTGAACGTGAACCATCTGTTTTCGCTGTACCGTTCAACGGCACCGATTCCGCCTGGGAGTTCAATCCGAGTGCGACCGGCAATGCGGGGTGATCTTCCGATAAAGTGCAGGCCCATGCCGGATGGCGTGAGCTCGCAGAAGGCACCACAAAAGACGTTGCAAACGTCCTTTGCCCACGGCTTAATCCACTGCTGTTCGTCATAGCAGTTGTCGAGGTCAACGCCGACGATGTCGTCCTCATCGCTGAAAACAAATCCGACGCCGAGGCCGCCACGGTCGTTGGCTTCGCGCATTACGGCATCAAACGACCTCCATGCAGAGGGATCGTTGTAGTTCGTGCCGTACTCACCACCAGCGCTGATAGGCACCTTGCGTGGTTTCTTGCCGTCGCCGTAGTCCATGTAGTCCCAGCAGATCCACCGAGGGATGTCGCGCAGTGACTGAGGAATTGCGCTCGGCGAAATAGGCGGCTCGGCTGTCCGCATTCTTTTTGAAGATGTCATCCGGCATTCCTTTTCTTTGTCGCTCGCTCTTGCGCGTGGTGCTCGATGTGCCACCGTTGAGAGACAACCACAAGCGTGGCGTGCCTCTTGTGAAACTCCCGCCACGACTCACGCAGCGGGCCAGGGGCAAGCGTGTAGCCACCGCCATCAAACAGATCCATCAGCGGTAACTGCTCTGGCGTCGCGCCAATCTGACGGAGCCAGAGTTCCGCAATTTCTGAAAATGGCATGCCGTCGTGATGAACAACGGCATCGGAGCCAACGGCATCGCAGCCTGCGATATAAGCCTCTTGCATCTGCTGCCTGACGGCTTCTCGCATGGCGTTAATCGCGACGCCTCGCGATGCTGGCCTGCCTCCGCAGATCTTGCTCCAGCCGATCATGTCCCTAGAGCCGTTTCCGTACTGGAAAACTACGTGACGCCCGACCTGTCCATCGCGCGTAGATCGCAAGACGTTCCGAACGTAGGTGGTGGCAGGAATCCTTGAGCTATCGCGCAGACGAACGAGCTCGACGAAAAAGGCAGCGTCATCGGCTGACATCTCTAACTCTTCTGCACAGCCTTCAAAAAGGTATTTGTCGATGATCTCTCGACACTTAATGCGAAGCGATGTCGCGTTGGCGAAATACTCTCCAAGGATGTCGCACGCATATTCAGTTGTCTTTGCCACTGGCATTCCTTTGCCTGTTGTTGCCGCCATGCCTATCGAGCCGTCACCATCCACTCACGCTCGCCGCGCCCGCTTGCGCTGCTTACAACTCGACCCGTCTGCGCAATCCGCCCGTCACGCTCCAGCTTGGCAAGCCGCTTGCCGACTTGGTGCGGAAGCAGGCCGCACAGATTGGCGATGCCGCTGGACCCGCGAGGGCCATCTAGCAACGCGGCGATGATCTGCCTCTCATGACGTTCAGCGAGGCATCCTGCCTGTGCGGCTGCGGCTTTGCTCGTCGCTGGATCGGTGCGTCGAAACAGCGGCAGCGACTCTTCGAGCGGCGGCGTGATGTAGTGAGGGCGGGTCATTTGCGTTGCTCCAGATAGATGCCTCGTGCGATGCACGACACAACCGACTTGGACACTGCAAGCCTCTGGACAATTACGCTCTGCTTCACGCCCTGGTCGAGCAGCTGCTTGACGCGATCGACTGGTACTGGCGGTCGTCCTGGCACAGTTCACCTCATTCCTGCGGCTTCGCTGAACACAATTCCGCTCAACGCCTGCGAGAGCGTTCCAAAAATCGCAGTAGTGTGGACACGCAGCCACGGGCTGATTGACTCAGCGTTGCTGAACGCCACGACGTCCTTGCCGATGCTGTTGGCATAGAACACCTCCATCGCGGTGCCCCAGCTGGGCTCGTTGGCGTTGACGAGCACTAGGTCGCATTCGTCGATGGAGTCCTTGTCCAAGGCGACGATCTCTTCGGCAGCGCCGTCTTCAACGCCGCGATAGTCGTGCCGCATTGGGTCAACGCACTCGATGTCGTGGACGCCAAGAATGCCAGCGGCTTCGCTTCGCCAAGCCTTGCACTCAATGTCGAGGCGACCGTGTATCGGTCCTGCTAGGTAAATCTTCACCACTCACCTCCGTGTGTATTGGCCCCGTCTCGTGGGGCATCCGGCTGCGTTACCTGTTGGAGTCAAGCCGCAGCTGCGGCAGTTACTCGCCACCCATCCGCTGGGCGACCAACGCTGCTCCGATGCAAGCAGCTACGGCAATGGCGTGCCGGTCGCAGTCAGTCACTCGCTTCCGGTGGTGGAGTCGGGTCAAACGGCCTCTCTCGTGGCGCATGCTCAACAGGCCCACGCAGTTGCTCGTACAGCGTCTGCCAGCGGCGAGACTCTCGGACAAGATCCTGCTCGTTCCGCTCAAAGCCGCGCACAAAATCAGCCATTCTTGGTCTCCCAAGTCGCTCTAGCTCATGCACAACTGTGTCTAGCCCAATGCACGCCGGTTCTGGATCAGGCTGGTATCTACGCCTCATGCCGTCACCGGATCTTTCGTCGCCGCCTCTGCTCGCAGCCTGTCGGCCTGGGCGAGTAGCCGATGGCCGAGAGCCTCAATCCTCTGCGCCGCCTCAAGCACGGCGTCGCTGTGCTCGGCGTGCCAGCCCTTGGCAGGAACGAGCACGCCACCGGAGAGCTTTACCATCGGGTTGCCGCCAACCGTCTGCGGTTCGCCGTGTTGGACGAAGTAGCCGATGCCGTGCTGGCCAAGGGTGTGGTCGCTCACGCTCGCCTTGTAGAGGTTCGTCATGCAGCACCTCCAATCGCAGCGACGAACGCCGCCATCAGCCAAGCGAACGGGATGTCGTCCGAGCCCGCCGCCTCTTTAAACGCTGCGTGAGCCTTCTGCGGCAACGTCTGGCGCTTCGCAGGTGCAACCGAAGCCGGTGCTGCTGTCGCTGGCACGTACCGCTTCACGACAGCCGACACCTTGCCAGCCTTCGACGTGTAGTGGCTGACTTCGACCGTGACGGTCTTGTCGGCCAGATCATCAGGCGAGAGCGACAGCTTGCCGCCGACCGGCACGATACCGACAGCCTCGGCCAGCTGCTTCGCCCTCCACGCGAGGTGCTTCGGGATGTCGTCGAACACGAACTTGTAGGTGCCGGTTGAGAGCCGCAGCTTGATGCACAGCCCGTCAGGGTTGGCGTCAGACCGCTTGTACTCGTTTGGCCCCTCTTCGACGTTCACGATCGACATCGTGTGGATGCCAACCGGAACAATCTCGCGCTCCTGCATCGTTTGGGTTGCCGTGGGCAAATCGTCGTCAAGCATGAAATCCATGAGAATCCATTCCTTTCTGTCAGGCCGTAGCCGTGTTGTGGTTCAGTTCCATCCTCTTGTCGGCGATAGCCGACATAAGCCCCATCGTCGTCTCGTGCGAGATCCGCCCCTCGGTCAACCGCTGGGCGATCCTGCTGTTCAATCTGTCGAGCGTGTCAACGCTGGTGGCGTCGCTGATCGCCTTCTTCGCACCGTCGATCACCGCCTGGTCCTCGACGGCCTTGCCGCCTGAGAGCCATTCAGCAATCCGCTTTCCTGTGTCCACCGTGATGGGCTTGGGATCACCGGCAAAGAGTCCTGTGCGGTCCTTGCTGACCGTCGCGTAGTGCCCGTCGTGGATGAGGTCGAGCACGCTGGTGAACTCAAACTCAAGCCCGTCGCGGGCTTCAAGCTTCATCCCCAACTTGGCGACCTTCTTCTTGCCGTGGTCGTCCACTTGGGCAGTCTCGGTCTTGCTGCGTCCCGAGCAGATGATGTGGGCCGACGACCGCAGCAGCTTGTCCACGAACGCCCGCCAGCGCGGCGTGATGACCGAGAACGCCGACCACGTATTGCCGCGAAACTGAGCCTTGGCGACGTCCTCAAGCAGTTCCAGGCATCCGCCAGAGCCGCTCCAACAGTGCGTCACGCTGTCCACGATGATGACTTCGTAGCCAGCCTCTTCGGCTGCGGTGATGGCTTCGATGTACCGCTCTGGAGAGAACGGCGGTCGAAGGTCAATCACGTCGAATTCGTGCAGCTGGTCGTACAGATCGCTGCTGCCTTCCTCCGTGTCGATCACCACCGTCTTGCCGCCAAGTCCCTTGGCGATTTGCAGAGCGCCCCAAGTCTTTCCAGATCCGCTCGGGCCTGTGAGAAGCAGCCGCAGCTTGGTTGCCGACCGCTTCGCCTTTCTGATTGCTACTGACATTTCCGTGTCCTTTCGTGTCTGTTCGTCCGTAAAAAGCCGCTTTCGCATCCTGCTAGGCGGCACTGTTCCCGTCCTTGGCGTTCCCGGTTCCACCGGGCTCCTGTGTGCGTTCAGAGCGGCAGCACGTTGCCAACCGGCCACGGTCGCGGGTCAACCTCAACGATGTCCGCTGCCGTCTCCACCAGCAGGACGTTGAGGTTCTCATTGACGTCAACGATTCGCCCGTCGTCGTAGCTCGACGGTCCCCAGCCCTTGAGCCGAAACGTGATGTGGTCGCCGATGGCGTGACCGTCAAGGCAGCGGCGGGGGCTGATCGTGTGCTCGGGCATCGCTGCTACAGCGGCGAGGTACTCGGCGTGGTGGGCGTCATTCGTGATCATGTGGGTCATCTCCTTGGTTAGTGGGCGCAGTGTACAAAAGGCCAGTTGTGAGTCAACGATTCGGAAGTGCTGGAAAACAAGCTGTGGAGCGGTTTGTTGTTGTTGGGTTTCCGTATAGTGTGTGCGTTAGCTTCGGCGTTAGATGTGCGGCAAGGTAGCGACGGCGTTAGAAGTCGTCAGCGAGAAACCTAGCGAGCGTGGAAACAATCAGATCGATGCCGTGAGCAACCGCTTGGGCGATGTCGGAGTCGGTGCCGAGCTCCTGGCCGAAGCGGACCAGCACGAGCGATTGAATCAATGAGTTGATGCGGCGTTTCATCGCGTGGCCCTTTTTGGCCGAGAGAATCCTGTCGATCAGTAAGTGAGGCCGAGATCATCGAGCGTCAGCATGGCAGGGCCGCACTGCTGCGGGCTGACAAGCCATGAGTACGGACGACCTGACGGATGCACAGACGGCGGAAGCACAGACTGAGCTGCTCTTCCGCCGAGGCGGATCTCCACGCCGCCTTTAGTCTTCGTGAATGCCTTGGCTGGCAACTCGCCAGCAAGCCTAAACAGATGATGCTGGCCCCTCTGGCTTGTCCACATCGGCGTCTCAAGTTCGTGCAGCGGCGTGCCGTCTGCCGTGGTCATCGCCATAAACGATTCCCACGCATCGTGGTCGTCGTACTCAATGTCAATGAGGTTGCCGTGCCCGAGGCAGATGCCGATGTTTCCGCACGCCAGCCAACGCTGGATCGTCGCCTCGTCGTTAGTCGCAAGGCCAGGCCATCCCATTCCAGCCGGCCGCTTCTCGCCGCGAACCACGGGAACTAGTTTCGCGCCGTACTCGAGTAGGGCGGCAAGGTCAGAGTCGATGAGTGTTGCAGTTGCGGTCATGTGTTTGGGTTTTAGTTGTGGTCGTGTTGCCCGCTGGCCCAATTGCCAGCGGGCGTGGTCGATTGGTCAGCTGCGGCTGTTGATGTTTTTTCCGACCGCGTTGAGCACGTACCAATCGCAGTCTCCGTAGTTTTCCTCGGCGTACTCGTTGGCAGCAGCGTTGTTGGCTGCGTGGAACGTCTCGACCACGTCCCATTCACCGGATTCCATCGTGAACGCTATGCGGTACTCAGGCTGCTCTGTGTATGCGGACATTTGTTGTCTCCTAGTCTTGTGGTCGCGGTGCCCGGCGGCGAAGTTGCCGCCGGGCGAAGAATGTCATATCTCGCCTCGGCTGAGCTTGCCAGCCATTTCGCAGCGGAGGCTGGCGGCTTCAGCAGCCTTGTGCGTCGCGTACCCCATCCGGTTGTTGGCCGGAAGGTTGAAGCCAGGGCGGCCCATCGAGATGTAGTAGCGGGCCTGCTCGCCAACCTTGATTTCCACCACTCGGTCGTTGCTGATCAGAGCGTTCATCGTTTCGTCTCCGGTTCGTGGCTGCGAGTCTCATTCGCTCGCATGGGTGTATTCTAGCTTCGGCGTTAGAAGTGTCAACAGGTTAGAAAAAAGATTTTTTCTGGTGCGTTTTAGGCCGGAAAACGCCTAGTTCGCCTTGAATCCGCCCTTTGGGCGTCCGGTCTTGCCGGTCTTAGGCCGGTCGGCGGCGACCCGCTTGACCTCGGCCTCGTCAAAAACGAGGGCGGTTGGAGCGGCCCAGTAGCGTGTCAGCCCGCCCTTTTTGGCTCCGAGCAGGCCCAGCTGGCGAACCCTTCCCATCGAGACGCCGAGAATCTTGGCGGCGTCTGCCGTGCTGATGAGCGTCTTTCCGGTGGGTAATGCCATGACCATGCCCAGATATTAACGCCAAAAGCAGAACTGTCAATTTGACGCTCAAAAACCGCCCATTTTGACTCCGACACCGTCACGGCTCTACCTTAGGTACTGTACAGAACCCAAGTGGAGGATAGGCCGCATGGGTTGTGTACATTGGTATACTAGCAAGCACTAACCCCAAACGGCTGGAGAAAGCACGATGGCAAGGATACTACGAGACGTCTACGAGAACGAGTACGCAATACTCAGAGCCCACAATGAGTCATGCAGGCGGCAGTACCGCCTGACGTTTGCCCGCTGGGCCGACACGCTCGGCACAGAGCCGACACTGGAGCATCTCGACCCACTGGTGGTGCAGACCTACATCGCCAAGCGGCGTGCCAGTTGGTCAGCCGCCACCGCGAAAAAAGACCGAAACCAGATCTCTGCCCTGTGGACGTACTGCGCAAAACGCCGCTACGTCGACCAGTTTCCGACGCTCGCACAGATACGAGCACCAGGACGCATACCGCGAGGCTACACGGTCGATGAGGTGTCTGCCCTGCTGCGGCAGGCTTTGCAGCCTCGGCCCCGTATAAAGCCCACGCCGGTGCCTCCCAACCAGTTCTTCCCGACGCTTGTCCGGTCGTGTTGGGAGACTGCCGAGCGCATCGGTTCACACCTAGCCCTGCGCTGGCAAGACGTTGACACCACCCAGCGGTTCGTCATCTTCCCGGCTGAAGGGCGAAAGGGAGCCACCCGCGACATCCTGCGAGCCATCAGCGAGGATCAGTGCAAATGGCTGGAGAAGTTCCGGCGTGGGCCTGACGACCTCGTCTGGCCTTGGACGGCAGACAAGACGACGCTCTGGCATCACTACGGCATCCTGTGCAAGCGGGCAGGCGTGACAAATAGGGGCTTCCACGGCCTGCGTAAGTCAGCCGCCAGCTACATGGCTCTTGCAGGCGGCGACGCTGCGGCAACGCAGCTGCTTGATCACAGCAGCGGTGCCATCACAAAAAACCACTACATTGACGTCACCATTGCCAAGCCTAAGCACACGGCGATAGACCTTCTGCCGCCGCTCGACCTAAAGGACATGACCGACAGAGACCAACAGAAGCCGCCGGAAAATCCAGCGGCGTGACGCCTTGACCAGTTCTGTCAACGGGTACGGCATTTCCGGTAGATTGCTCCGCACGCAATAATCGCGGAATGCCGTACCCAGCTAGGAGACACGCGATGAATAACGGAGAGAGGACAGGCGACGTCTGTTTGACGTGCCGATTTTTTAACGATCACGAATCCAAGTGCCAGCGATTCCCGCCGCAAGTACGTGTTGAAAGCATTGACGAAGATGGAGATCCTTGCGTCTTTTGGGAACAGCCCACAATTGACATTGAGTGGTCAACCACATGCGGAGAGTGGCAGGCAGACACGGCAGACGAAACGTGGTTTCAAAGAACTTTGCGAGTCGGCAAGCGGATCAACGAATGGAAGGCAGACGGCAAACTAGAAGATACCGAGGTTTCGTCACACTTGACGCCCACGCCACACTGAACAACGTCGCCCGGCGGGCAGGTTTGCCGTAAGTCCCGCCGAGTGGCGTTCCATATTCTGGAATCTGGAAAATGCCTCACGTCATCCTTCGCTACCGCTTGCCCGACGAGCAATCCGACTTCGACGCCGCGATGCAGGGCCGTGACGCCAAGATCGTCATCTGGGAGGTCGACCAATACTGCCGCGGGCTAGTGAAGCATGGCACGATCAGCGACGAGACGGCGAAGCACCTAGATCGCATTCGCGAGATGCTCAGGGAGAGGCCGGAGTTGCTTAATGACTGAGCAAGAGGTGAGCGATGCGGTGGTATGAGATTCTGGCGTTGTCACTTATCTTCACGGCTGCCATCGCCGCGCATGTTTTTGTGCGGAGCGGAGTCCTGCCGTGCAATCACCGCTGCCACATCTGCGGCAAGCCGCTGGAGGCAAAGCATGACTGACCGCGACACGTTCGCCGCAGCGGCTCTGTCAGGCATCCTGACCAAGGACGACGCAGCCCAGCTTGAGAAGATGGCATCTTGGTGGCCTGAGTGGGCTTGCAGTGCCGCATACCGATGGGCCGACGCCATGCTCCGCGAGCGATCCCGAGCGGGAACAACGAGCCAATCGCATGAGGAAAGCGACGAAAAACGCATGAACACTAATACGAACCGGGACACTACACCCAGCGAGGGTAGTGTGCAGGGAGAGTTTACGGACACCGTATTCAAAACTTTGGTGGAGCGTATTTCGCTGACGCAATCGCTGCTTGACGAAAACGAGCGACTCCGCAGAGCCATACGACTACTCGCAGACCAAGACGCCACGCTCTCGGTGCAGGGCGGCAACGTGACGGTGACGCTAGACGCCACGCTCACAGACGCGGAGCGGGAGGCGATTGAGATTGCTGCGGCAGAACTTGACGACGAATACTACGGCACGAACTGCAAGAAAGAACTTGCCGCCGCCGCCACGCTCCGCTCGCTGCTGGAGCGGCTGAAATGAATCGTGGCGTGTGCCATAGATGTGCGGGCCGATGGACTCGGTGCTGGTGGTGCCAAGTCGCCACGCTCCGCTCGCTGCTGGAGCGACTGAAATGACGATGCACTTGTTCCCAAAAGCAATTAGCGAGCCGCCGCCCGCACCGCCCGCACCACCCGCAGCTATTCACCTCACCGACGAGGAGCGAGAGGCGATTGAGTGGGCTATCGTGTCCCTAGACCTATACGCAGATGAAATGGCATTGAGCGTGAAAGAAGTTGTGGAGCGGCAGGCCACCCTCCGCAATCTGCTTGCTCGACTGCACACGTAATCTCTCATTCCGTCACGTTGTGCGCAGCGACACGTCCCCCAGACGTATCCCAAAAGCGACTAAAAAGCGACGTTTGCCGATATGTCCCGCTCGGGATACCGCACGGGAAAATAGCACAGGAATAGGCGGAAGTGTCCCGCTCGGGAAAATCACTCGTCAAAGCGTGAATCCTTGCCAGAGGACGCCACCGTCTAGCAATCCGCCGGCCCCCTCCGTAGAGTGGCTGACAACCCCTTTCCTAGGAGACGTCAAATGAAATCTACTTTGTTGCGGCTGGCGAAACTGATCGGTGCCGGTATCGCCCTGGTGGCAGGAGTCGGATTCATCTTGCAGATCGTTGACCCCGAGGGCGTGAAGCGGCGTCGCGAGGAATCACGCAACGAGCAGCAATCCCAACCAGCCAGCGACCCGACGTTTGAGCATGGCTTTGTTGTCGGCCATGAGATGGCGAGGAAGGGTGCCATTAAGCCAACCTCGGCAGAGCTGGATGCACTCGCTCGCAAGTCTGCGAACCTGCTCGGCGTTGAAGGCGGCGCAGGATTCAAGCGAGTCTGGTGCGACGCATTCTGGATGGGCTGGAAAAAAGCCGACTAGGCACACAGCGGGCGACAAGGGTGAAAGGTGGAAAGCCCCTTGCCGCCGCGCCGTGGCCTAGTCGTGCGGCTGCTGCCAGTACGGCCCGACACGCTCCGCGTTGCGTGCCAGTTCAGCCAAGAGTCGTTGTCGCTCTCGTAGCAGTCGGATCACGTCCGCCGCGAGCGTGCCGCTGGTGCCGGTGTACGCCCCACTGAAACGCCGTGCCCGGTGTTCCATCTGTGCGAGGTCATCGTCGGTGAGCGGCTGCGTCACTTGCCTTGATCCTCGCGGTACAAGACGAGCGTCAACAGCGAGTACGAGGCGAGGTCGAGCAACGTGTCCTCGACTCCTTCAAAGTGCAGTTTGCCTGTGGCGTTGAACGTCTTGAGCCTCGTCACCTTGTCGGACAGCCGCACCATCGCGGCCTTAAACGCCGGAATGCCGACAAACGTCGCGCCGTTGCGGATGTTGGCAAGCGGATCGGTACCGCTCGGGCACCCGTAGTCGCTGCTCTTACTCAGGTGCAACTCACGGAGCGTGTCGAGCAGGTCGAGATATTTCTGCGACGTTGGGTGAACACCCGCATGCAGCAGAGAGTCGCCCGCCAGTCGCAGCACGTCGTCCTCATCGTCGTCGTCGCTTTCGTCTGGCTGCGGAAAGGGCATGTCTGCGGGGAGGTCAATTGCTCTCGGCTGGCACTTGCCGCCGTCGCAGCATCCGCCAGCCAGCCGTGTTTCAACGGCGTGCCGCAGTTCAGAGTTTGCAAGCAGCATTTGGTCAAGGCTCATTTGGTTCCCTTTCTTAGGTCGCGGTCGCAGAACAATGGATATGCCCGCGTCACTTCTCGCCTGCCATGATCAACGATCGCCATTCCTTGGCATGGCCGCTCCGGTGATGCGACTCTTTCAGCGTACGGCGAGTGTCCAATCACCGAGCCGTTTGCCACGTACCGCGCACCGCGCAGCCAGCCGAACGAGTGGTAGTGACCAAATATGGTCAGGTCCGCTCTGCGGCCTGCGTCCCACCTGGCGATTGCCTTGCTGGCTGGCAGAGCCAGACCGTAGACGCCGCCAGCAAATCGAATTGAGTGACCGTGGCAGTGGCGAACCAGAAAACCATCTAGGTCAACGTAGCCAAGATGCCCCTCGGAGATCCTCCACGACACATTCTTTTTCTTCTCCTCGCGTGCGAGCGTGAAGTACATCATCTGCTCCCACGAGTGATCAAGCTCCGTGGCGATGCGGTTCTTCTCTGTGCTTCTCCCGTGGTTGCCAGCGTTTGTGCAGACGATGACAGACTCTGCGCTATCAGACACCGCGTCGATGAGAGACCGTAGCCTCTCAGCAATCCACCTCGTGGCATTCATGGGCGACAGCTGGGCTACCTCCATGCAGTCAGGATGGATGTGCCCAGTAATGAAATCGCCTCCGAGCCAAACAAGCACGCGGCGAATGTTCGCCTGGTTCCGCTCGTGCTCTAGGCAGGCAAGAAACCGCTCCTGCAATTCGTTCATCCGAAGCTGACATACGTCGAGCGAGTAGTCGTTTTCTCCATTGACAGTCTCAGGCAGGATGCGCTCTTCGCAGTGGACATCCGACAGCATCAGCACAGCAGTGGCGTCGTGCTTCTTTGCTGCCTTGGCAGACTTGGCCAAAGGCTTGGCAACAGGCTTGATGCCAGACAGGCTTGTCAGGGCGTCATTACGCTCCCGCTCCCGGTCAATCTGAGCAAGTGCCGCCTTGTACCGATTTCGATACGTCGCCAGCTCCGACCGCAGTCGGGCGAGCTCAGCGTCGGCGGCCAGCTGCTGCGAGTGACTCACGTCTTCAGCGATCTCGTCCCTCAAGCGTCGCTGAGCCATGCGATCACCCCCTGTTCGCCAACGTCGGAGATACCACGCGCACGCAACCGGGCAGACAGATCCCTTGCCAGCGTTTTCTTCCGTTTGCCGAGTTCACCGGCACGCCAAGCTGCCTTGATGGCAGCGAGTTCCGCCTGGTGCTCTGGTGCCACACGCTCGTACCACCTGGCCTGTCCGTGGCGAACTGCCGCCATCGCATCACGGACGTCGTCAAGCAGGCTGGGTTTCGCTTTTGCCATTTCGCCTCCATGCGTTAGTCGGCCCGTCGATACCCTAGCAGCCAGAGCAAGCGGCGCAAGTCTCTCGCGCCGTCTGTGACGCTTTCCTCGGACAGATCTGGATAGAGGCAGTGCAACGCTTCGTGCAGGTCCACTTCCATGCGGCGTTGCGGCGGCAGCTTATCGTGAATCAGCACCGTGTCTTTGCTGTCGTGCTGCCAGCCGTCAGCGGTGCCACGCAGCCGCGTGTAGCACCAGGTCCACATACGACCGGCCAACTTCACGCGGTGAGTCCTTGACGGTGCCATGCGTGCAGTGTCGCAGCAGCGTCAAGCCTCCACCCACGTCCCCGTCGCCTCGTCCAACACAAAGCTTTCGCCGGGGCATGGCGGAATGAACCCGTCAATGTCCTCGCGGTAGAGCATCCCGATGCCTGCGTAGTTCAGCCTATACCCCGGCGACCCATCAGGCCGCTTGCCGCCTAGCGTGTGGTACGAGGTCCGCAGGCAGCGTTGACCCCGAACCTCTGCGTAATGGGCCTCCCAATCGACCCCCTCGTTCTCGTCGCGCCCGACGATCACCTCGGTGACGATGTTTTGATTGTCAATGAAAGCGTAGTGTGCCACGTTAGCTCCAGAATACTGTGCCGGTGCCTGCCGTGATGGTCAGCACTGTGTCAGTGCCGACTGTAGTGCGAGTAGCAGTGAGGCCCGATGAGAGAATGGCGACTGCCTGCGATGCGTTCCAACGGAGGATGACCACGCCACTGCCTCCTGCCCCGCCCGCGCTCACAGCAGAACCATTACACGCTCCGCCACCTCCGCCTCCGCCGAGATTCTGGGAACCAGCGGACCCGGCTGAAGCGACGGCAGAAGAGCCGTTTCCTCCACCTGTCGCGCCTCCGGCTCCGGCCGTGGAGGTTCCAACGTATGCGCCGCCGCCACCACCGCCGCCATAAAACACAGTCGTTCCAGTGATCGCAGATGCTCTTCCAGCCCCGCCGCTGCCTGCGACTCCTGAAGTTGCATCTCCACCAACAGCACCAGCCCCGCCGCCACCGCCGTTTGCGGTTGCGGAAGCAATCGATGCGCCGCCAGCGTATCCCTGCGAAGGGACAATCGATATCGCGCCGCCTGTGTAAATTTGACCAGCACCTGTCGCACCGGAAAATCCAAGATAACTTCCGGCTACCATCGCTTGTCCGCCCCCAACAGCTACCAAAGTACCAAACTGAGTCGAATTTCCAACTGCGGCGTATGCCGGATATCCATTGGAATTGTTTACGCCTCCAGCCCCGATTGACACCGTAAAGCTAGCCTGAAGCATTACGCCTAACTGAGTGTTTTCAAGAACGCCACCACCGCCGCCGCCACCGGCTGGTCTGACAGGGTTGGCGGTGCAGCTACCACCACCGCCGCCCAATAGCAATGCCCATATAGATAGCATTTTGCGAGAGCTAGCCACGCCAGCAAACGGCCCCTGCACGGGGGTCACTATCTGCCCGCCTAGTCCGTAAATGCCGGGATTCACAGATCGGCTCCGAACGCGGTGACGTGAGTGGTCTGCGCGATGCTCGTCGTCACGCGGATCGACCACGACGCGGACGGCAGTATCAGATTGTTGTAAGTTGTGCTGACGCGATTCTGCGCCACCGTGCTAGAGCCGGTCGCAGCACTAACAACAACTTCGTCATACAGCCAGTAGGTTGAGCCGTCGTACAGAAAAATACGGACGACAGCCGCCGCAGATGTGGCTGCGCTTTTCACAACCAGTTCCGCGATGCGAGTGCCAGTGCTGGCTCCAGTAATCAGCGTGCCTACGTTGGTTGGCGACGTGTAGCTAGAGTCAGCCGTGGCGACGGAGACGGCACCGATGCGAGGCGTGACGGCGAATGCTGGTGATGTTGCCATTATCGGAAGTTGCTCCACATATAGAGGTTGCCAGCGGCTGTAAGTCCATCGGGAATCGTGGCGGCAGTCGCAACCGACCCCACCTCAACGTAAACAGTCGACTCCCAGCGATAGAGCTTGGATGTGTCCGACGCCAGATAGAGCCCGCTCGACCCCGTCGCCGGGAAGCTTGCCGTCGTGGCGTAGCTGAAAAGGGGCGAGCCTGTCGGCAGTGCCGTCACTGCCCCCGTCGCGGCGGCGCGGTAATAGATGATTCCGTCGCTCTCGTTGATCCCGATGACCCCAGACGCGAGCGAGGACGGCTTGTTGCCAGCCGTTGTCGAGCGCAATAGTTGAATCGTGTTCGCCATCAGAATGCGCCACAATCCAGCGTGCTATTCGGATCAAGGTAATCAGTTCCCGCCACCGCCGCAGACACGCTTCCAGCACCGGCACCCTTGAGCAAACCCGTCGCCGTGATCTGCGACTGCACCGCGGGACTACTGCCAGCCGTCACGCGGCCATATGTGTCAACCGTCACGCTGGTGTATGTGCCAGCGGTGGCAACGCCAGAGGTGAGCCCAATCGTGTTGCCTGTCTTGGTCAGCGTCGCGTCAACGGAGAGCGATCCTCCGCCGCTAAACTGAGCGAATGCCAGCGAGGTAGTGCCGATGGTTGTCGGTGCGTTCGTTGAAAGAACCCACCCAGTGTCCGCGTTGGTCGTGCCTTCCTCGACGAACGCGAACATACCAGCGTTAATCTCGGCGTCAGTGTCCGCATCGGTCGCTCGCGTCCACGATCCGGCCGCAACGACATAGATGCCGTTCTGCGAGCCGCTGGTCTGAGCCTTCACCAAAACCCGGTCGCCAGCGATCACGGCCACGCCGTCGATCGTCTGCGTTCCCGAGAGCGTGATGTTCGCAGTGGTCGCCGCTCGAACTGACTGCTTCACGTCCAGGCCGCTGCGTAGCGAGTCGGCGTATGACTTCGTGACGGCGTCTGAATCAGCCGTTGGCGTGCCGAGGTTCGTGATCTTCTGCGAGTTCATTGAAACGCTGGCCGTCGGCACAGCGAACTGATCCAGACGATATCCAAGCACGGTAGACGAGGTTACGAAGTTCTGAGACGTGACATAGGTCTTGCTAGCCCAGTCGGTGCCGCCGATCGACGCGATGGTGGTCGCGCTGCCGCCGGACCCGCCAGTGCCGAAGCCCGCGTAGATCACGCCATCTGCTTCATTCAGCGCAAGTTCCGCCTGCTGGAGGCTGCTTGGTGCGCCCGCGGCACCGTTAGCGTTGCGTCTCTTTATTCGGATCACGTTGCTCATTGCGAGTCCCTCCTCGGACTAAAAATTTCCACCGTCAGTGACTTGTGTTTCGTTCACGTTCGTCCACTTGTTCGCGTTGTATCGCAGCAAATCGCCGTTCTGTGCCGACACGATCTGCACATTGCTTAGTTGCTCAAGCGTCCCTCCATCGGTTCCCGCTGGCCCCTGCGGCCCGATGCCGCCGCCCGCGTTGGCGGTCACCACAGACGAGCCGACGCTCGCGGAGATGATGCCCGAGGCGTTGACGCTCGCCGTGATCGGCTGCGAGTTGACGGTCGCCGTGATCTGTGTCATGCGTACACCTCCACAGTGCCGCTCAAGGCCGTTCGCTGGATGCTGCCGGGAGCCACCCAATCAAGCTGCCATCCGTATGTGCCAGCCGGGAGAGCGGCGGTCTGCGTGTCTGTGAGAGCGATCTGCACCTGACCGGCCGAGGCGTCGGTGATCGAGGTCGTGAATGGTATCACTGTAGTACCAGTGACGAGGCTCGTGATGCTCGCCGTGGCCGTGTACCCGACGAGTGTTGTGCCGTCGAAGTCGATGAGCGTGGCAAAGTCGTTGGATCGCCTGAACGACAAATTCATTGTGCCGGGTAGCTGGCTGTATGTGCTGCTCATCGCGCTGGCTCCTCCTGAAGTGCCTCAATCTCGCGCCGCCGCTCAAACACCGCCGTAGCCACAGGCTGCACCGCTCGCAGCACGCGAGGCAGGAGAGCAGTCCATCGCCAGATCACGAACCCCGTGACTGCCGAGGTCATCAGGATTTCAAGCAAGAGCGACTTCACCTCGCCACCTCCTCGACGACCATAGCGATCTCAGCCGCCAGACTCGCCGCCTGGTCGCTCGCCGCCCAACGCGCGAGCCGCGTGAGCAGGAACGGCCCCACCAACGCGAGTGCCGCGTAGAGTAAGGCGACGGTGATGGTCTCGTGGTCGGTCACTGGAGCGACTCCCATAAGGCGATGTCTGCCGCGTAGATTTCACGCACACGGGCCTCCTGCTCTGGCGTCAGCACAGGCTTGGCTTCATCGGCTTCTTCGTTCAGTTGCGGCACCGGCGTTTCTAATCCAAGCCATTCGGCGCAGGTATCAAGCTGGTCGGGAAACCGGAAGTGCCTTACGCCGGGGGTCATTAACCCCATGGATTCTAAAGACCAAAAATGCCCGTCACGGAGGGTAAGCTCAAGTCCCTCTTCAACGCTCACGCCCTGCCGCGCGCAGCTTGAGCGGAATCGCTCAACAGGGTCGCGCACCATGCAGCACAGACCATCTGGAACCTCATCATTCAACAGGGCATCGCGCGTCGGCGAAACAGAAATCGGATGCCACCTTACTGCGTCGGCGGGTCTTTGTCGCAACGATTCCGGCAACGACTGCCAGCAGATAGAGTAGCTGCCGCTGCGAGAAACAACGGCGAATCTGCGTCCATTGGGAACTGTGATTTTTGCGCCTTGCATGCTATGCCCTAGCTGACGAGTGTGACTGTGACTACCTTGGCAGCAGATGCAAGCATATCGACGCGATTTTTATTGGCGGCGAATGGCACCTGCAACGAAGTGTTTGTAAGCCCGGTTTTTGACCAATAACCAAATTTGTCGTCATAAGACCAAGTGGGGTAGAGCGTACTGTTGCTTGCTGCGTAGGAGCGAAGCTCAACCGTCAAGCCCGATGGAATGTCAAACTGCAATGTGGTTGCCGTGGAACTGGGCGACCAATAGATATTATTAGTGCCACGGAAATACGCAACGGAAGTGCCTAAGCCTCTGCCCAGTTCAGCGCCGGAGTTGCTTACTCGGACGAATGTTTTTCCGACGGCATTGGCGTTTGATATCAGTCCGAAATTTGCTGTAGTTGTAATGGCACCTCCTGAGCCAAGAAAATCCCAAGCAAATTTGTAATCTCCAGCGGGCAGCAGAAAACGCGAAGGGCTAGGGTACGCGGTGTTGGCGTAACCTAACTGTGGAGTGTTCGTACTCCATCCGAGCGGAATGAAATAATTTGCTCCATCTTGCAACCAACCGCCGGGATTCGTGCCACTAATAAGACTGCATCCGGTGTACGCATATGTGTTGGCAAATCGAACGTCATCAACTGTCAAAACTGCATCTCCGGTGGTTGTGAAATTGACATACGGACTGCCAGAATCACCCGAAGCGAAGCTAAAATTCAGCGCAAGAGCATTTGTGCCAGACCCGGTGACTACATTCCTAATGCCGCTTGTGGATACGTTTGTAAATATGGGGCCAGCGGGGACTACGGGCCACACCTGTGTAGTGCATAAATAAATCTTGGACACGCTCGCGGAGCCGAGCTTGTAAGTCGATGGTGTTGCTGTGCCGAGCCTGATAGCCACGAATTACCCGCTGATGATGTAGAGGGTGGTGGCGCTCTTGCTGCCGATCGCGTCATACGATGACTGCGTCAGCGATACGATGTTAGTGATCGCGGTTGCGCCCGTGATGCCGGTCGTCGTCGACGGCACGACGCCAGACACGTCGGCAGATGTCAGCGTCACCGTGCCGGTGCGACCGGCCACGCTACTGACAACGCCAGACACGTCGGCGGCAGTGAGCGTTATCGTCCCTGTGCGGCCCGCCACGCTGGATACTATCGCCGTTGAGGCGACTAGCTCCCACGCATAACCGGTCCAGGTGTACGTTCTGCCGTTTTGCTGCGACTGCTGGCCCGTACTGGGCGAGCCGGGGAAACTTAGTGCCATCAGCGCTCCTTAGATGTTTGAGTCGAACACCACCGGCAGCGTCTGCGGTGCCGTGTAGGTTCCAATTGCAGCGGTGGCGACTGGAGGCGTGAACGCACGCGCCACGCCTTTTGTGATTCGCAGGTCGTCGAGCCGCCCGTTCAACTGAAAAAAATACGGCGAGGCGTTTAGCCTGCCGACCCATACGTCTGCACCAGACGAATCCATGTTGTCGCTACACGTCGCAGTAGACCCAGCCTGCACTCCGTCGACAAAAGCCCGAATGCTTGAGCCGGAACGGGTGACGGCGACGTGATGCCATTGGTTAATAGCAAACGTGCCAGTCCAGTTGAGGTCAGTAGTTCCCGTGTAGAGATTAATGGTGGTGTAACTGGTTGACGTGCCGTTGATGCGCAGCCCCCAACCGCCAGAGCCTCCCGACGCTGGATAAGTCGCCATAATGCACGCGCCATAGGCTCCCTCGAACGACGACGGCGCGGCGTTAAAATACACCCACGTCTCCATCGTAAAATCACCCGGCAGCGAAGATGCAGTGCCGATCGCCGCCCGTAGATAGCTCGACGACCCGCTGAATGAAAGCGAGTTGCTGCCAAACTTCGCCGTGCCGTTCGCCGCCGCTCCGTAGTTTGTGACCGTGCGGCCATAGCTTGAACTGTCCGTCAGGTTCCCGTCGCCCTTGAGCAACAAAACAGTCGAGTCCCAGTATTGGTCGCCAGTCGCGGGGATCGTCACGGTCGCCGAGAGCGAGCCGCTTCCGCCACCACCAGACGTGCCCACTTCAACGTAAACGCCGCTCGCGTCGTAAAAGTAGATTCGGCTGCTATCAGTCGCGTGGTACAAGGTTCCTGCACTACCCGTCGCCGGGAAACCCGCCGCCGTTGTCGCCTCGACGATGTTTGCGGAGCCGCCAGAGCCGCCGCCAGTAGCGGCAAGCACGCCATTCGTGATCGTTAGGCCAGAGCCAACCTTGATGCCACCGAGGACGTTGCTGCTTGCGGTCGGCAACGTAGAAGAGCCGCCCAGCGCGATTGATGTGAGCCCGCCGTCGTCTGCCTTGACATACAAAATTTTATCAGCCCAGTTGATCGCGCACTCATGCGAACCAAGTTCTGCTAATGTCGGCACGACTCCTGGTAAGTAACTTCGCTTTGGTTGTACGTTATTTGCCATGCGTCACCATTACTGCACCGTGAGTGTTACGGGCCTGCTTGTTACGCTCGCAGCACCGGCCGCAGACACGACGACGCGGAAGCGGTCGCCGTTGTCAGACGCTTTAGTTAACCCAGAAAGAGAAAGAGTCTGGGAAGATGCGCCTGAAATGTTCGCAAACAGAGACGGAACTCCGACTTCAATGATCAAAGAATTGGCGGAACTGTTTGAGCTTTCCACCGCGACGAACTTGCCCGCACTGCCGTAAGTAACGCTTTCGGCGGTGACGCCGCTGGGCATTGATACTAACGACCAGTTTATCCCATCTGTGCTAACGGCTGACGAATATCCGGTGGACGCAACTACCACAAAATAACCGTTCCCGTAGGCAATGTCTGACCATTGTTCAAAGCCGTAACTGGAGACGGGCATTTGGCGTGCTGTCCAATGAACGCCATCAGTGCTTGTGGCTGCGGCTCTAGGGAGACCCTCATTGCCAGCCACCGGACTGTTTGATACAGCCACAAACAGTCCGTTTCCATATGCAACCCCTGACCAGAACGCGGCTTGCGGCATTTCCGTGGAAGTCCAGTCGATGCCGTTTGTGCTTACGGCTGCGTATGCGCCACTTCCTCGCACAGCCACAAACACACCCGCCCCATATGTCACGCTACTGTAGCTGTTGCCGAGCGTGCCAACAGTCCAGTCGATGCCGTTCGTGCTTGTAGCCACGTTGTTGTCGGTTGCGGTAAAACCTACAGCCACAAACTTGCCGCCACCGTATGTGATGCTTCTAGCGCCGAGGTTCGGCATCGTCCGCTGAGTCCAGTTGACTCCGTCTGTGCTTGTGGCGGCTGTCGTGGAGTCTGTCACGGCAACAAATATGCCGCCTCCATACGCAACGTCTCTCCAAGTCCCGTTCCCGCGACTCGGTAGATTACTCTGTGTCCAGTTGAGTCCGTCAGTGCTGACGGCTGAAATACTGGTGGAGTAGGTGATAGCTACAAATGTTCCGCCACCATAAGTCACACTCGTCCAATGATCGTTTGACGGCATTAGGCCATCAGAAACCACGATGCTGTTCGCATCGCTTTTTTGCCATTGATAAATCGGTGTTCCGCTGGGCTCCACAATTGCAGTTGCCGTGAACGAAACTGCTCCACTGCTAGCCGTCTTATCAATTGGTGCCGTAGTGATCGTGATCGATTTCGTATAACCGCTGACGCCGTAATACCACCCGCCGTCAACAACGTCATTCGCGCCGATCCCTGTCGAGGCAATCGTGATTGTCTGACCCGAGGCCGTGATGGCGATGTTCGTCCCGGCTGCAAGTTTCACGCCGCCGTAAAGATCGTTCACCGACGTGACGTAGTTGCCCGATGCTTGCTTGCCGTTGAGGGCTGTCTGTAGGCCAGAGATGTCCGAGGTCGAAAGGCTGATCGCACCCGTGCGACCTACTACGCTGACGACCGGCCCGTATTTCGCTGCCTCGGCTGCAAAGTCAGAGATGGTCGACGCCGTCTGAGTGCCGGTGTGGTTGGACCGCTGAGTGGCATCGACGTTCGTCACATTTGACAGCCCCACGTCGCTCTTTGTCAGCACGACCGCCCCCGTCCTCGACTGTACCGACTGCACGGGTGCAGCCGCCGAGGCACGAGCGTTGGTGTAGTAAAGGTTCGTGCTGCCTTCGGTGACGGAATCCGTCGAGCCTGGAGACGGCGAAATCTCAATGTATGCCGAACCGCTCCAGCGATAGATTTTGCCCGTGTCGCGGGCAACGAAAATCTTCCCGACCTCGCCTGGGGACGCGAATGCCGCGAGATTCGCGTATTCGATGACATCGTCGACGAACGACGGGAGGTTGGCTGACGGAACTTGGTTGTTTACGAGCGGTGCGTAGTTGCCTGCCGCCTGCTTGCCGTCCAGCGCAGCCTGTAGCCCAGTAACGTCGCTGACGGCGTGCGTGTGGGCCGATGGCGCAAACGTGCTGGGCACGTTGGTCAGGTTCGCGTAGCTGATGACCGGCGTGGCGTGAACGTGGTCGCTACGGCTGGCCGACGTGCTTGTGCCAGCCGAGGCCGTTCCGAGAGCGGATGGCGTTGCGTTGGACAGCGAGACGGTGGAGCCGCCGCCAGAACCGGAAGCACCGTCAGCACCGCGAGGAATCCCAAACGCCAGCAAGACGTTCGCGCCGCCGTTGCTGGGTGTAGCTGTGACGACAGCAGCACTGCCAGCCGCAAGCGTGGTGGCCGTCACGGCGATCGCAGGCGTCGTGCCGTTTGTGCCAGCAGCACCGGCAGGAATGCCAAACGCCAGAGACAGATTTCCGCCGCTCGCCGTTCCGGTTACCGTTGCGCTGCTGCCTGCCGTAAGCGTCGTGGTCTTTCCAACGGTTACGCTAGTTGCTGGGCCAGCCGGAATCCCGATGTCGAGCTTGGCCGCGTAGGCCGTGCCCTGGTCATTCTTGACGTATGCCGCAGAACCCGCTGTCAGCGTCGTCACGCTGTTGATTTCCAGCGTGCCCGAAACGATCGTGGGCGTGCTTGGAGCAACGGTGCCAACCTGCACATTGACCGAGCCGCCGTTGAGGATTTGAACGGACTGCGACGACGCTCCGTTCACCGTTACGGAATCCGGTGCGAGCGACGTGACCGTAACTGTTATTGGCTCGCTCATGCGTCACGGATTGGAGACTTGGAAAACCCCACTGACAACGGTGCGAGTCACGCCACCAACTACCCACCGAACGAACCATCTGTATGAGCCGAGCGGCGAAAGCATGGCCGTTTGCGCCTCAGAGCAGCCAAACAGCACCTTGCCAGTGGTGGCATCAGCAATGGTCAGAGAGGGAGTAAAAACCGTTGCGCCAGCTTGCGGCACGGCTTCGCCGCCGGAAGTCGGAACCGTCTGCGAATAAACGTATACCGCACTGGTTATGGTGTAGCCGGTGATATTGCGAGCGAAGTCGAGAGCCAGAGGCACCTCGTCTCCTACTGTGCAATACACGTCCAGCGTGCCGGGGAGTTGCTCGAAAATAGCCATATCGTGAGCATAGAAACGGTGGGACTAACCGTCGCTCTTTCGTGCATTGGCGATCGCCCGCCGCACCAGCAACCTGCCAGCCACGTCGAGGAACGGCAGGCCGCGAGCAGCGGCCTGCTCGCGGAGCCAGCCGACGATCGTGTCTAGGTTGGACTCGCACCACTCGACCCCCTGACGGTCCATCTCGGCAGCATGAGCGTTGCAGGCACAGTCAGGCGTGGCGGTGATGCCGACGCGGGCAAGGAGTTTCTTTAGCTCAGTGCCGGGGCCGTTGGTGGGTGGAGCCTCAGTAATTTTCGCAGCCGGGGCCGGGCACGCCCTGGCAGATCCGCAGAAGAAGTCATCGACTCCGCAGGCCGTGCAGCGTTTGGTGACGGGGTCGCATTGACAGAGAGCATTCATGCTTGCAGCCCTGCAATTGATCCATTGACCACTGCAAACGTCGCCGTGTCGTTTGGAACTCCGTTTGGGCTTGCCGTAAAGCTTCCGGCAATATCAGAGAAACAAGTTCCAGACTTTTGAACGCCAGTGGATGTAATCGGAAGTTGACTTCCGAGAATGTAGAAGCCGCTCGTCCTCCAATCTGAATACGAAGAGAACTCAGATAAGTCGCCAATCTCAACACGCACCCCAAACTGTGCTGATGTTGTTGAAGGAAAAGTTGGGTAGTCAATGAGAACGTAGCCAGTTGCACCACCGTTCCCAAGCGGAAGGCGTGCTGATCCTGTTCCGTAAGTCCAGCCAGGACAATTAGAACGTGAAGGAGTAGAGATCGCAGACAAAGTTATGCTGCACGAAAACGACTTGTCTCTGTATTCTCTTCCGCTTTCTTGAAACCCACCCGGGACAGCAACGTACTTTGGACGAAACATCTGATAGGTGCCAGACAAAGTTACATTGATGAATCGTGGGTATGCAGCCGCGCCATCTCCGCAGAAGCACCAGCACTGTGCGCATCCGCTTCCCTGCTTCGGCGTTCCATCCGCGTTGCAGCATCCACACGGATTCGTCGCGCACGTCGTTCCCACACCCTTGAACGTCTGCCCCGTTCCTTGGCATTCGCACGCTGGCTTGACCGTGCACGTCGTGCCTTCGCAGCACGCGCCTTGCAGGTTAGGAGAAAAACAAACATTCACGTCGTAGTTTGCGAGCCAGCCAAAATTGTCGATAGCTGCAATCTCAAACGACTGCTCGTTGAGGCAAAGGCTCGCGCTAACTGCACCGCTTTGACGACACTGCGAAAGGCTAACGGACTTCCCGTTCACGGCGAGGTCGTCGTCCGCGTAGCCGGTTATCGTCACACTGGCTGGCAACGAGATACTATCCGGCACTGACACAGTTTGTGCGCCAAACATTGCGTCGTCTTTGTAGCAGGGGGCGAGCGGACGAAAGCCGCCAAACTGTCCCCAATCGACGGAAAACGTATATTGCTTGCACACCGGAGTGCTAGGATCTACGCAGCACCCGCAGTTCTCTGCGAGCTTGCCCGCCTTCAAGATGACCGCGCCGTTCTTGGTTGCTAGCGTCATTAGGTGCAGGCCGTGGTGTCAATCCACTTGAGAGAGCCAGATGCGGTGCCAAGAACTTGCGTCTTCCCGCTGCTGTAGCCGTCGAGTTGCAGTAGATCAAACGACACAAGCACCCACTCAGACCCAACGCGAGCAATGATGCAATCGTGAGATCCGCTACCGCTGACAGACGTTAGGTAGTTTTTCGCTGAATAGGTAACGCCAGCAGCCGTGGCATCAGATACTGTGGCAGTAGAATCCTTGCCCCACGCTCCTGTAAAAGTTCCACGTTTTACGCTGCTCCCAGCACCACCAACGAGGTAGAACGTGGCGTTAGCGCGGGCAAGTAGCACCCATTCATCCGACGCCACATCGTCGTGCTTGTTCCATGCCGTGACCGTGTTGCCGGTCGACGCTGATTCGCTGCCGGGGTCGCCAACGTAGATAGTCAGCGTCTGGCTGCTTCCCTTTGCCCACGCCTCAGTGGTTTTACTCAGGTAGTGCGACGATGCGTAAGCACTACCGCTGCCGCGAATGCCGACCTGCTTTCTATCGCCGCTTTGCACGGTGCGGACAGTGTCGGCAATAGCCTTGGCGGCGTCATGCGTGAACGTGACGCCCTTTGATTTGTTGGCTTTGTCGCGGGATGCCATGCGTCACGACGGGAGTTGTGTGAAGACGCCAGAGTACGACGCCTCGCGGTACACCTTGAACGTCAGCATGTCTGGCGGCTGGCCTGCGGTCTTGGCAACGCCGTTGCTCAACGCGACAGGTTCGCTGACGGGCTCTTTCAGCTTGTCGAGAATCTTCTGCCGACTGCCACTCTTGAGTTCGTTGTAGCCAACGTCCCACAGCTTCAACGCCCAGCCCTCGGCTCGGTAGGCCAACTCAACGGAGACTTGCCAGTACGGCACTTCAGAATTGTTGACCTGCTCTACGTCACGCTGTCCGCTAATGCTCTGACACTTGAGCGTGCCTGGAGGAAAGCCGCTCCACGAGTCGCTGTTGACTGCGTTGATGTACGACATTGCCAGCGAGTATGGGAATGATTGCCGATTGCCAGTGATGGTAATACGCCACTCCGCACACTCTCGCTCGGCTCCTTCCAGCGGGTCGCCAGCAGTGTTGACAATTAACTTAGGCGAGCCAAACCCTTCGTTGTAATGAACAACAGCAGGAGCCGTTGTCGTGCCTCCGCTAAATGAAAACTTATCAGCGCGGTCCCACGGCATCGAAGCCCGGTCTTCCGGCTTGATGAGGTCGTAGGTGAACTCAATTTTGTAGTGCAACGGGTCGCCGTCGTTCTGGCACGACATATCAGTGACGTACACCGCAGGGAACTCAGGGTGCGGGTCGAGCCAAGACACGCCGATGCTATTGTTGATTTCCGAGACCGGCGTCGTGGGGTCGTCGACGGTGGCGATGAACGTCCGCTTGCACTTGACGTTCTCTGCGAACCTCTGCGTGGCACCACGCCCGTCGATCACCTCGCGCCATGCGATGACACTCATATATTCACAACCTCCGCGTCGGCGAGATCGTCAGCCACCTTCGCGAGCAATCGCGTTTGCTTTTCCATTTCCTTGAGTTGCTTCTTGGTCGGGTCGTCCTGGCCTCGCAGCAGGCGGAAGAACGTGCTGGCACCCTCGCTGGAGTTGACCTCGGCAGCACCCACCGCACGGCGGTCTGGCCCAGCGTTGCGTTCTTGCTTGTCCTTCGCGTCCGCAACAGAGTCTTCAAGCTCTTGACGGATGTTGCCCATCCGCTCACGGAACTGAGTTGGATCAATGATGCCAGCGTCGAGTGCGTCTCGCAGTTTTTCTTGAGCCTCGCGGAACTTGTCCGAGGCGTCTTGCGATGTCTTGCCGGGAAGGTTTTCCGCAGCCTTCTCTCGCACCCTTGCCTTCGCTTTGTCTTTCTCGTCGTCGGTAAGCGTCTGGTTCTTGTCAATGGCTGCGAGTTCTTCGTTGACTTTGTCTATCTCGCTCTTGAGCGAGTCGCGTATCTTTTCGGCAAACTTCTGATCCTCGCCCAGCCGCTTGAGTTCGTCGTTCATCGCATCGACGGCTTCGCCCATCCGCGCCTTTGCATCCTCTGGCGAGATCAATCCGGCCTGCATATCCTTCTTGATCTGCTCGGCGGCTGACGCAAACTGGGCGCGGATTGGGTCAGCAGCGGCACCAAGCGAGGCACCAGCCGAAGTAGATTTCTGAAGCTCCTTCGTGATTTCCTCGGCCGCACGGTTGCGGTCCTCGATGGACTTCAACTGCGAGTCAAACGCTGACTTGGCCTGCTTTGCAGCGTCTCCAAAAGAAGTCTCGTTAAGAATGCCGTCTTGCAACTGCGACTCCAGGCGGCGCAGTTCTTGCTGGTACTTCACCGCAGCATCAAAACCAGCCTGCCCAAACTCCGATGCTTTGTCGATAGACGAGGACAAGGCAGACTTTTGTGAGCGAATAGCGTCCGTAATGCTTTTCTGTGCCTGCTCCTCCTCTCTGGCAGCTTCTTTCATTGCCTCGGCGGCGGCTGCTGCTTTTTCTGCTGAGTCTCCAGCGGGGCTGACTTGCTTGGCGTTTCCAGCGTTGCCCCCTTGAGACGAGGCAAACGCCTTGCCGATCACAGGGATCTGTGCCAACAAGTTTTGCAGTTGCGTGAGTTGCGACTGAAACGCAGCAATCTTGCCGCCGATATAGTCAAAAGCCGCCCCTACGGCAGAGCGGATTAGGTCGGCAAGGTTGTTAAGGCCGACAATAAACGGAGACAACGCCAGATTTAGAAGGATGCCCCCAAAACGCAAGACGGCCCCGCTGGCAGACAGAAACGTTCCAGCGAGTTGCAACACTCCTTGCGCCACTGCGCCGAACAGAGTTCCAATTGGTCGCAGCACCGAGGCGATAGGGTCTATGATTGCGTTGATTCCTGAAACAAAATCAGCGAAGCCAGCTGTAAGCGACGCCACCCCGTCGCTGATACCGGCGAACGCCCCAGTGAATGCACCGGCAATCGATGCCCCGGTCGCAGCCACAGCAGCCTTGAGGTCTGATGAGGACTTGGCGGCACGCTCGTTTGCAAACGCAAGATCGTCAAATGACTTGGCATCCAGAGACGACAAAGCCAGCCCGAGCTTTGCGACTTCGTCTCTTGTTCTGCCAGCGTCGAGAGCCTTTTGGATTTGCAAATCTTGGAACGTCGTCCCAAGCTGCGCAGCCTCAGCGTTCAACGCGGCAACGCTCGTCGCCATTTCGTTTGCAGAGTCACGCGATGAAAAGAACGCTTTCCCTGTCAGGTACACAGCAGCCGCAAGCTGCCCAAAACCGGGGACGGAAAACGCCGCCAGCCTCGCCAGCACGCCGCCGAGTGCCGTCCCCCCGGCAGACAGCACGCCGAACCCAGCCGCCTGCGTAGCTGCCGAGACGCCTAGCCTCGTCAAAACAGCAGTAAATGCGGTAGTGATCCCAAAAGTGGCGTTTAGCTGTGTGGCATACGCGGCAATCCCCGCCGTCGAGATTCCAGCCGCTCCAGTGGCTTTGAACAACGCCATCGCCACGCTTGCCTTGGTGGCAACGTCTGCAACGCCGCTCACATCAACGCCAAACGCCGAGAACGAAGCCTCGGCCACTTTGATTACGGCAATCGTGCGAGACAGCCCCAACGCAATACGAAGCAGCCCGTCTGGTGCACTCAAAGAAGTGGTTGCGGCCTTGTAGAGCTTCCACGCACCAACAACGCCTGCTATCTGTTCACCAAGGCGAACGACAGAGTAGCCAGCACTTGCAACGGAGTCCACCGATGAGGCGACGTTGCGAAAGGATTCTGCGATCCTGTCAACAGCCGAGGATGCCGATGATGAGACTTCCTCAATCTGCCTTGCGGACGTGGTTACTCCCGTCGCAGACTTCGTTACCGCGTCCATCTGAGCCTGCGCCTTTGCGACGGCTCGCGTGTAGACTTCCTGCGTGAGCAGCCCACGGCTCAAGTAGGTGTTTAGCTTGGCAACCGTGTCTGCGTACGCTTCGGCTGGCGTGCGCACGTCTCTGGCAATCTTTGCAGCCTCTCTCATTGCTGCCGCGCCGGATGCAACCGCCTGACTATTTCGCTGCTGCGCCACTGACGACTGCATAACTGAATCACGCATCGCGCCCATCGCCTCAACGCTTTCGTTGACGGCAGAACGGATGCCTGCGGCAGACGCCGTAAACGATACTCGCACGTTTCCGATCGCGTCTGCCATTGTCACCCGTCCTTGGGCTGGAACAATCCGCCGAGTTTTTCAAGCTCGCGCTTGATTTGGTCGTCTGTCATCGGCCTGTCGTAATACACCGGCAAAAAAGTGCGTTCGTCAAGGTCTTTGGCACCGGCACTCCACGCAATCGTCGTCGCAATCCTTGCCGCCTGCATCCACTCCATGCCCCACGGCTCGTGGATGTAGTACGCCGCCCAATCCACAAGCTCCTGGCTGTCAACCGTCGCCAGCAGTTCCTTCACTGACCGACCCATTGCAAGAGCCAGGCGGTGATAGAACTTTTTTGAGAGCATGCCCTCTCGCGGAGGGCGGTCTAGTTTTTTGCTGCTTCCTCCACCGAGTCCTTCTGGAAGCCGTTCAACTTCATGCACTCTTGAAACAACCGATCCAGCACAAGCGCGTTCTTCTCTCCGAGGGCGGCAAGGTCTTCGTTGCTGAACAGCGTCTCGCCCTTGTCATCACACAGGCACCGACGCAAGAGCTTGACCTTGTACTGCGGAAGCAGCTTCTCTTCGGTGCTAGTCCACTCGCGCTCAAACGACTCCCGCTCCGTACCGCTCATTACGCGGACGTACACGCTACCGCCCCATTCGGGCACGTTGGTTTCGATGGAGGCCCGGTCGTCGGCGTTGAGAATCTGTTCTTTGGTCAGCAGCATGAAATGCTCCTTTGGTTTATTGATAACTACGCTTGAACGAGTAGCTCACTCTAAGCACGTCGCCAACTTTTGCCGTCAGCTTGATGTTCTCAAGGTAAGCAGTGCCAAACGTGAACGACCAGCCTGTGCCGATGACAGACAACCTGCCTTTTGTCCCCACAGTCGCAAGGTTGAACGAGCCAGCGATAGCTTCTAGCTCAACCGTCTGGTCGCACGTTGTCTTCTCGTAGATGGAAAGGTACTGCCCTGTGTCCTGAGTGACGTTTGGCGACAACGCGCGAATCTCTTTCGCAGCGGTCGAAAACGATCCGTTAACGCCAACAATTTTGCCAAGCGTAACGCCAGCGAACGATACGGACGTTCCCTGCGACGACGTGACAGACATCAGCAGCCCCTATCAGTCAGGGGTTCCGCCGAGCTTGAAAGTCATGGACAACTTCACGACTTCACCCACGGCGTACTTTACGCTAGACGCAGTGCACACGGCAGTGCCGGAAAGCGTGCCGACTGACGTACTGAGTGAGCCTGACGCACCGATCTGCGGGTATGACTCGGCAGTCGAGTAAAGAGCCTCAACCTTGACCTCATCGCCGTCAAGCAGCTGGGCAGGCTCGTAGGATCGCGGGTCACCGTCAGCGAGCGTCAGGTCGCTGGTGTCGATCGTTCCAGCGGCGCGGCTCACGTCGATGGCAGTGATATGCCCGATAGAGCCGCCGAACGACAGCGTTGAACCCTGACTGGACGTGATCGTTGGAGTGGTTGGCATTTGATGTACCTATCAAGACTTGGAGAGCTTAAATGACGCAGAGCCTTTGACGATTTCCCCGACAGCCGCCTTGAGGCTCGCTTGCGTGCAGATAGCCTTCGTGCAGTCACTTGCTTTCGTAGACCCAAAGTTTCCGGTCAGCACAAACGCGGCCTTGGTGCCAACAGCCGGAAGCGAGTTGCCGATGAAATCAATTTTCACTTCCGGTGAATCCGACAACGGAGACTTGCGAAAGATTCGGGAGGTTCCTTGGGCGGTGCCAAGGTGCGACACGTCGGCCTGAGCAGCAGTCGCCGACACTTCAAGCGAAGTAATCTTGTACGACGCACCGTTGAAAGTGAAGTTTCCAGTGCCTTGCGAGGAAGCAACTGTGCTGGTTGGATCGGTTGGCATCCCTGCTCCTAGAACGTCGAGGTGACTCGGATCTCGTACTGCTGGCCGACCGAATAAATCGGCATGGCCTTGCCGTCCACCGGCACCACAATGTCGTCCTGCTCTGTTCTCAGCAGGCTACTTAGTACGTTACTGCCCCAGATTGCTTCCGTCGCTCCGTGTAGAACGCTGGTGACGGTGTTTGCCGCCTCGCGGACAGCGGCATAGCTTTCTGCGTATGAGTCCACCTGGATCGTGTACGCAACCGCCTCCTCCTCTGGGCCTACCGCAAGCGACCTACTGTCACGGTTGGCAGACAGCCGCCGGAACACGGCAAATGTCAGCACGCCTCCATTGTCGGCCTTGGTCGCCCCCTGCGGCGCAATGATCGGGTAGACGCGGAAGTCGAACAGGCTAGCCGTGCGAGGGTCGCTGGTCAGCTTCCAATGCACCCACTTCTCAGGAACGTCTTGTTGCATCAGATACCCCCTTCGGCTTGCGCCTTTTCAAGACCAGCGGCCATCTCGCGGGCGATGATGTCGCGGGCTTGGCTGCTTGTCGCAGAGTAGGCGTTTCCCAGTGGATGAAGCGATCTCGCTCCTCGCACGCGGCGAGCGACCATCGGCCACGACTTGTCGCCCTTCCACCCAGCTGGCCGCCAATCGCGAATCCCGAACGAGGACAAAAACGGCCCGTGTGTTGGAACTCGATCCGCAGTTCCAAACTCCACAAAATGCGAGTGGTAACCCTTATTGTCGGCGGTGTTTTTGGATACCGCTCGCTTGTAGCCAACGACGCCGAAAGCGACCATTGACCCACGGTAGTAGCGAACGGCACTGCCGACAGACGCCTTGAGGTTGCCAGTTGGGCCGAGCGGCGTGTTGGCAAGCAATGCCGCCTCGACGGGGGCAAGTCCAGCCTTAATCGCATCTCGGAGGTAGCCACCAGAGATGGCCTCTGGAAGTGATTGCAACTTCGCAACCACATTGTCAGCACCCTCCATCCGAATGGAGTTTGACTTGGTTCCGTCAAAGCCGCCGACGGCTCGTCTCGCCATTAGTCCACCTGCTCCGCACAAAGCACCTCTTGCTCTTCAAAGCGGTCGCCTCGAAGCAAGATGCTTTGAATATTGAGGATTCCGCCCTGCCATCGCAGACGATGCTTAGTCGTCAGGTCTTTTTGAGTTCGCAGTCGCACCTTGTAGCTAATGCTCGTCTGCGTGCGATCACTTTGAACTGCCTCACGAGCGGTGATTGCCATGACGCCAGCCCATACAGTCCGCACGGCAATCCACTGGTCGGATGTCTGCACGCTCTCGCCGTAGGCATTGAGCGACTGCTCGCTCAGCTTTTCGATGGTTACGCGGCGGCGCAGCGTCCCGGCGTTGAGTGCCACTAGTTCCCCAGTGCGATGATCTTGTACGGAGTTCCGGCAGTGCCGGTGATCGTGACGGCTGCGGCTGTCCAGCCGGTCGCGTCGTTTGTGGCCAGGACGATTTGCCCTCGCGGCACAGTGCCAACCACAGGGGCACCGGCAACAGTCACGTCAGCGGTCGATCCCGATGTCGAAAGGTTCTCGACGTACCAGAGTTTCACCCGGCTCAACGAAGATGCCACCGGCAGCGTCGTCGCCGTTGCCCCTACGGTGCCGGTCACGGCGTAGACCACACTGACCGCGCCGCTTGTCAAGTACCGCTCAAACGACGCTGGGTACGTCTGGCAGCTTGGAAACACCCCGTCGTCCCGCACCTGAGCCGTTAGTGCAACAGATACGCGGGCATTTGCGTTAGGCATAGCTCCCCCAAGAGAACATTGAGAGAAGTTCATCCACGCCAAAAGGAACCGACGCTGCGCTGCCGTTCATGCTCACGGCCTCTCGCTGACCGTACCAGTGAGCCGCTAGCATGAGGATGGCGTGCCTAATGGGTTTGGGCACCGATCGCCCCGAATCGCCGTATCCGGCCCACCAGCGAATCGTGACGGCTGCTCTGATCGGCCCAGTCACTGGCCAGTAGCCGTTTACGTTAGGCGTCAGCACTGCGGGCACGCTGGCTCGCTGGGCAAGGAACGTGCCGGGCTGACTTGTGATGACCGGCACGGCCTCGGTGACGGCAAGCTCTTGCAGCGTCACGTCGAGGTAGTTCACCTCAATCGACTGCCGTCCTGCCGTAGGCGAGAACGGCGGCATTGGCAGCGGTAGCTCGATGCCGACAGGAAACGTGTCCAGCTTCATTTCCAGCCGCGTGTCTACGAAACACCGCTCGATGCGTGTCTCGCAATACTGCCTCGCCGCCATGATGAGGCCGAGCAGATAATCGTCCTCGTCCTCAGTCTCGACGCGCACGTGTGCCTTGAGTTCCGCGAGCGAAACAGGCTCAACGATGGGCTGGACGATCCGTTGCAGCGAGCGATACCGCCGTCCAGTTTCGCCAAGATAGTAGTTGGTGAAGACTAGGTTGTTGTATTGCATGAACTAGCCCCATCTCGGTGACATTCGCCCGTACCAGTTCACGCCAGCCGGGCCGAGGTGAATCACAGAGAACGGCAGCACGACGGGCTGCGGAAACAAAGCCTTGAACTCCATGTCACAAGCCGATGCATCCAGAGACCACTCGGCGTACAGCGGGTTGCCAGAACCGTGCGGGTTGTACAGTTGAAAATACCCCAGCCCCACCGTGCTGTCGCTCGTCCACTGCTTGCTTTCTAAGTCTTGTTGCGTCTGTGCCGTGTGCCGAACGCACGTGTAAAGTGCCGTTGCGTCACGCAAATGAAAGTTGCAGGCGTACCGCTGAGACGGGTCAATGAGCGTGTCGGCGTCAATCAGCAGCAGCCAGTCATCCGCTCCATTATCCGCCGCCTCTTGGCCGAGCCGTACCAACGCCGACTTGTTGAACAACGCCCCGCGGTCCCTCACGGCTGCACTTACGATTGCATCCGCACCGCACTCAGCCGCTAGCGATATAGCTTCGTCGCCTGGGGCAGTGACGACAATTACTCGATCTGCGAACTCACATAATGACGGTAGGGTATGCCGTTGAAGATCGGCATACCCTACCGAAGTTGTCACAGCAGTGATGCGAGGCATCAGGCAGCCTTGGTTTGCATCGCCACGATCGCACCGACCTCGGAGGTCGAGCCAGTGCCGTGGACGGCGATGTCAAACCGATTCACGGCGACCATGAGGGTCTGGTCGAGCTCGGCGTACCGCTCGGTGCTGGTGCGAATCGTCATGGCCTTGCGGTCGCCGTAGATGGCACCGAGTTCAAGGTCACCGAACAGCACCTTCACCTTGCTGTTGTCGGTGCCAAGCGTCGAGTCAAGCACGTTGACCAGCACAACCGGATAGCCCATGAAACGCAGGCCGAGTGCGTTCTGCACGTCGTTCTGGCTGTTGCCGCCCGCAAGGCCGGTGCCGCTGCCGCTGGTGAGAGCGAGCCGCTGCATCGACGCCGCGAAACCGGCGGGCGAGATGAACCACTTGGCATTCGCACGGGCGTAGAGCGGGAGAGCCGCCATCGCGGTCGTGAAGTCCGTGATGGAGAGCGTCTCGAAACTCGTCGCAGCGGCACTCTGGTACATGCCCTTGAGAGCCGTGCCGCCGTTGCCGGTCGAGACGTTACCCGCGTTGTCGTACTTCGTGGACAACGCCTTGACCACGCCCGTGATTCCGCCGTAGGTCGCGGTGCCGTCACCGAGGAACCCAGCAAGGTCGGTGGTTTGCGCGAACGCCCGGCCGATTTCGGTCACGATGTACGACGACAGGTCGATGATCGAGTCGGCCAAGATTTCGTTGCTGAGCCGATTCGACACGGCGAGCTTCTTGGCGACGAGGTTGACACGCGACCACGATGCGTTGGAATCGCTGATCGTATTATTTTCCGAAACCCAGTAGCCGGTCAGCCCGCCCGAACGCTTCGGAATCGAAAGCGTCTCGGCGGTCATGGTCACGCTGCGGACGTTTGGCACAAACTGGCCGAACTGGTTGACCAGCACGATGACCTCGTCCAGCACAGGAGCCGGAAGCAGATTGCCGCCGAGCGTGTCGGTGGTGTAGCCCTGCGCCCGGTACTCGGGAGCGTTGTCGCTGATCCACCGCTTGGCCTCGGTATCACCGAACGCGGAGCGGAAGAACTGACCAGCCTTGTAGGCCCGCTCGCCAACGTCGGCACCGGGGCGGAAGCCACGAACATGCGAGACACGCGGGACAGCGAAGTTGGGCATGGACTTTTCCTCGGTGATGGTGGCCGCGTCAGCCTTGACGACGACCGGGGCAGGGGCGGGAGCGGCACGGTTCAAAACCGCACGCAGTTCGAGTTCCTTGGCAGCGATCTTGCGGAGCCGCTCGATCTGGCTCTTGAGACCCTCGGCTCGCTTGAGCAGCTCTTCCTGCTTGGCAGTCCGCTCGGCCGATGCGACTTCCGTCTCGGTCTCGACGGACTCGGCTTCGCCTTCGTCGCCCAGAACGCCCATCTCAGCCAGCACGCTGGCGAGGGTGTCGAGCAGCATCTTGACCTGCTTGCCGTCAGCGACGACATCGGCGGCGGGATCGACGGGCATTGGGTCGGCCATGAGAAGAAACCTCCAAGTGATTCGTGCAAAGGCAACAACGCCTCTGCCATCGAACGTAGGAGGAAACGTCAAACCCGTCGCTGCAATGCGTTCTATGTAGAACGCTTGCGGATGTCGGCGGCTCTCACGATGCAGCGGCATCGCACGCCGCACAGCTTGCACTCAAGGTAGCGAAGCTGAAATTCGCCGCGAGGCTTGCTGGTGATCGTCCTCATGCGACCCTCGCCGCACTCGCATGTATCGCCGGATCGCTTTTTAGCGTGCAGCATTAGCCTTGAGCCACTCCGTGAGGTCAGCGCGTCTAGCCTTGATCTCAGCCACCCGTTGCAGCAGCTTCTCGCTGGCCTCGGCTCGCTGCTTGGCTTGCCCCGACTGCATATCAAACGACCGCCTTGCTACGGTCAGGCCGCCATCGCCATACGCAGGGTACGTCACGGGACCAACGTCAAACAGTTCTCCCACACGAGTGATCGTGCGGATATGCCGCCCGTTCTCGTCAACGCTCCACTGCTCACCATCTCGGGCGATCGTGAACGCGAACGAACTTCCACGCACGATCCCGCCTTCGACCAGCGCGAGCAAATCCTGCCCGTAGGTCGTGGCTGGCACCGGGAACTCATATCGCAGGCCGATGTCGTCAACGCTTAGCTTGAGCGTGTCTGGATAGCGAGCCAACGGCATATTGCTGTCGTGGTTGAACAACGCCCGCGTCATCAGCGGGTTTTTGCGGCCGCGCCGCTCGGAGACGACGGCGAACGCACCTGGGTCGATTCGCTCGGTGAACTCACCAACCGCACCGTCCAGCGAATCGACGCCAAAGCGAGCAGCGTAGCCAACGATGTAGGCGGTCTTCTCATCGCTGCCCTCGAATGCGGCGCGCCGCTCAACACGAAGAAGCGGCATCTCCAAGCCTTCCTGCTCGACGGCCACGAACCGTCTCTCAATGTTGCTATTCTCCATCGCTGCACTCCTGTCCGTGTCGGCTGCGTCCATTTGTCTGACTAGTTTTGAACTCCACGACTTCCCGGCGTCACCGCCCCACAACGCCCATCCCCTTCTTGTCCACCTCGTGCCGAGCAAAGTAGCTCGCCATCCGCCTCGCTGTATCTGCGCTGATAGTCTTGCCATTCGACAAATCGCGAGCGCGAGCCACGCCGACTGCTGTGCCGCCACGATTGAACTTCTTTCGCCACTCCAAGCCCTTCTTAGCTTCGGATCTCACGCCATCCGGCGGCGTGAAGTCAATCTCGTCATACGGCATTTACAACAGGCTCCGGTTGAGCGTTCAAGTTCACTCCGCTGACGATGCCAACTACTTGGTCGTGCGTTAGCTGCGGGAAAGCTGCCTCGACGACGGCGACGGCACCGTCTTTAGTGAGCAGTCCTGTCGGAATGTTTGCGAGCACTTGCAGGAGCGACTGAACTTGCGAGCCGTTCAGCTGCGATTCAACAGCCTGCGTGGCCTCGCTCATTGGTGCAGTCTCGCCACCAGCGGGCGACGGAGTCAGCGACTCCTGCGCCATTTTCTCGACCGTCGTCATGTTCAGCGGGAAGTAGTGCACGTCACCGCCGTCGATGGGATTGAGGTTCTCCATCGCACGCACTTCGTTGATCGAAAAGATTCCGCGATCCAGCCCCGACGAGTAGTACGCCGACCTGGCGGCAGCATCGCCACGCAGCAAGTGCGACGTATCGAACGCCGCAAAGTAGCCAACCGGCTGCGCGATCAAATCGCGGGCGATTGCTTTTTCAAACCGTCGCAGCCAAGGGAGAATCGAGTATTGCAGGAAATCAATGCTCTGCTGCTCGATGTTGCTGTAGGTCGCTCGCGTCAGGTCTTGAATCATGTGCGGCGGAACGCGGTAAAGCCTGCATATCTCTTCGGTCTGAAAACGGCGAGCCTCCAGAAACTGACTATCCGTATTGGTTGAGCCAAGCTCGTGAGCCTTCAGCCCGCCGGTCAGCACAGCGGTCTTACTCGACTTGTCTGGCCCGCGATGAAGACGCTCCCAATTCTCTCGTAGCCGCTCCGCAGCCTCGGGAGCCATGTTGCCCTCGGTCTCAAGCACAACGCCTGGGCGCGCGCCGTTGCCGAAGTACCTCGCACCGTGCAGTTCGCAGGCACGAGCCAGCCCGATTGCCTCCTTGCCCAGGTCAATCGGGATACTGGGGTTGATACCGTCCGATGAAAACCACGTCACGCGGAAAATCTGATCCTGCGAGTAGATCGTCTTTTGTCCGGTCGGCTCGGTGTATGTGAATCGTAGCCGACCGTTTTCGATCCGCTCGGCCTTCATCCTGCTCGGGTGCAGCGGAATCAACTCAGACACCGCACCAGCTGGGCCGGGAACAATCTCTGAGTAGCATGCACCCCACAGGCACAAATGAATCATCGACGTCTCAAGCCACTCAAACGAAGTCTGCCACGAGTTTGGCTCAACGCTGAGAAGGTGATCCAGCCAGCCAGGGCATCGCACGCGGCTACCGTCTGGAAGCCGTTCGTAGAGGTGAAGCGGCAGGCTGGCGACCGTCTCTGAGAGCACGCGAACGCAGGCCAGCACGACCGTCGAGGTCTGCAAGGCGTTGTCGCTGGTGACTCTGACACCAGCGGAAGCGCCGCGTGAAAATCCGTAGTCGTCGTCGAGCAGCGAGCCGAAGAACCGCCGCTCGGGCGTGATGTCGTAGATGCCGGACTTGATTTCGGATTCAAGGCTCATAGGAGAATGATCTGCGGTTCTGGTGCTGGCGGTTTCTGTTCTTCACCGATCCAAGCACCGATCGCCATGACCAGTGCGATGATGCCGTCCACTCGCTCGCCACTGTTTTGCTTCGGCTTGAGCGGTCGTATTAATCCCTCTGCGTTCTGCCTCACTGCGACGTTGTTGCTTTGCCAATCCAGCACCGGCGACTGATGACGAATCTTGCCGTTTGCCAGCATCGACTCTAGCTGACGACCCGGAGCGTTCATTCCGGCGAACCCCTGCGGGTATCGCTTGACCGGGATGCCCAAGCCGTCGAGTTGATTGCTCAAGTGCGTTGCGTTGTACGGGTCAACCGCCACCATCCGCACTTGATACTTCTGGCAGAACTCCTCCACGTCACGCTTAATGAAGTCGTAGTCGGTCACGTTGCCAGGCGTGGCGACAATATGACCCTCACGGACAAATTGTGAATAGGCAAAGCGATCTCGTCGCTCACGATCCTCCATCATGTCGGCCGGTATGTAGAACTTTGCCAGCACGTCAACGCCGCCATCAGCGACTGGAAACACAGCAACCATCGCAGACGTATCTTGCGACCACGCCAAGTCGAGGCCCACCCAGCACGGCTTGCCGTCAAGCGGCTCGGTCGGTGGCAGCGAGCAGGCAGACCACAACTCTGGCTTGAGCCAGCGGGTGTCCTGTTGCGTCCAGACATTGAGACGGTATCGCAAAAATGCGTTCAGCTTGCTGGTTGAGTTTGCCGCCTCTTTTGCTTCTGCGGCAAAGTCATCCTCGTTGATCGTGATTCCGAACGAAGGGTTTGCTTTCTTCCAAGTCTGTGGCGACTTCCAATCGTCCGCCAACGTCGCACAGCGTATGTAAGAAAAAAACGTCGGATCAACTGTCCAATCTGCGGCAACACGCTCGGCGTATTGCCTTTGCTCGTAGCAGATGGAGTTTCGGTCGTAGCCAGCCGTCGTGATTGAGCACAGCAATGGCTGGTCTCTTGCGGCACCGCCATACCGCAAAGCGTCAAACAGACGCCGATCCCTCTGAGCGTGCAACTCGTCAAATAGCAGCCCGTGGATATTCAAGCCCTCCGCGCGAAACCCATCGGCGGATAGCACGCGGTAAACACTCGCGGTGGACAAATACGTGATCGTCTTCCGCGACTCAATCACCTCAAGTCGCTTCGCCAAGTGCGGACTCTGTCGCACGCACTCAGCAGCCTCTCGGTAGCAGATAGACGCCTGAGCACGGTCGGCAGCGCACGAATAAACCTCGCTTCCACGCTCGCCGTCTGCCACCAGGAGATACAACCCGATTCCAGACAGCAGTGTAGATTTGCCGTGATGTCTTGGCCCTCGCAGCTACCACGCTGCGAGGGCCAAGACACCGTTTTTTTTGGGCACCTCGATGTACGCCAGGCGATACCGTCGCAGGTCGTCCTTGACTCGAAGCCACCCAAACAACTCCTCGACAATATCCACCTTCTGCCACTCAAGGAGCTTAAACGGCTGGCCCGCCCACTTGCCCTTGCTGTGATGCAAGAACGTCTCAAAGAACCGCACGGGCCTCGCCGCCGCCTCTTTGTCGAAGTAGTAGTCAAGCCCCTGGGCGACTGCGTCCGCTTTTGACAAACGCTTCAAACGGGTCATCTTCTGCCTTTTGTGACAGCTTGACTTGGGAACGGCTTGACGGCGTCAAGCCAAACTGTGTCTCAATTCGCAGCATATCTCTTGCAGCCGCGAACATCTGCGTTGAGTATGGCGAGACTTGCAAGTACGGAGTTCCGTTCTGCGTTGTCATCTGCATGACGTCGCCGTGCTCGTCGACCAGCCGCTTGTTTCGCACGAAGGTTTCGTAGAGCACGCAGTACCGCATCCACGCGCCGCGATCCGCGCGAGTCCACACGCCCATATCTCGAAGAACCGGAACGGTTTCGGTCCATTTCGCCAGAGCGTCGCCTGAGAGAATCGGATCTGGCTCGCCGTCATCGCCAGGCGGTTGCGGCTCGTTCTTGTTCAGGGGCCGACAGCCGGGATTGCCGCGCAGAACCTTAAGTTTTGTTGGCTGGGGAGCGCGTCCGCGTTTGCCCATTTAAAAAACCCTCGCCTTCACCCCTCGGGGGTCAAAAAAACGCAGGCACGCTCGCTGTGGGTAAGCTAGGGGTTTATGTTCGCGGGTCGGTCATGATTTTGACCCCCCCCTCCCCACAGGGAGTGTTCGTCAACGTCTGCTCCTCGTCTCGGCCTCTGTCTTGCGTCCGTGACACGCCACGCACAAGCATTGCCCACCTGTCAAGTCGTAGCGAGAACGCCCGTCCTCGCAGTGGTCAGTGCCCACGACAACCGGGCTAATGTGGTCAGCGTGTGCTTCACGCTTGCTGCCGCAGACCCTCCCGCACGCTCTACATTGCCACGCATCGCGGTTCAACACCGCGACCCGCCACGCCTTGTGCTTCGCATCGCAGTAGCCTCGCTCCGCTGCTGACGGGCGTCGGTCAATCCGCTTCGCTCGCGGACGACGTTGCACCGTGAACATCGGCACCTTGTTGGGCATCAGTTCTGCGTGCCTGATTGCGGGATACGCGACACCGCGTGCTGTATGTCTCGCTGTCCGGTTGCCAGCTCCTGCAGCGTGTCGGCTTGCTTGTCTTGCGTCTTGCCAATCTCCTTGAGCGTCTCTTGCGTGGCGTCGAGAAACTTTGTGTGCGACTGCACCACTGGCTGCAGCACCGTTGTGTGCAACGCAATACCAGCGTCACGAACCATCCACAGCACGGCAGCGAGGATGAGACACGGCACGCCAAAACGGTCGGCAATGCCTAAGAAAAACTCGTACGTTCCAGCCGCTGGCTTTGATTCGTCTGTCATCATTTCCATCCGTATTCGCGGCGAATGTCGTCCATCGAAAAATGCTTCTTGAGCCACTGGTCAATCAGGTATTCCACGATCGCCTTGATCGCCCATGCCAGAACGATCGACAGAAACACCGCTCCGTATGTGCCGTGCGTCGGAGGAGCGTCCTTCCGGTACTTGGCTTCAACGCGAGCAGCGAGCGTCCGCTTCTGCTGCCTCTCATACGCCGAGCCGGGCACCGCGCCGACGAGCTCGCGGTCTGGGAAGTTAGCAAGCGTCATCATCACAAGCTGGGCGCAACGCTGCTTGCCAAGTATCGCACGTCGCATGAGCGACGGACGCATCGCACCCCA
>Ga0209499_1000185_pt1 | contig 46223 bp, 77 predicted proteins | sample C_130208_EF_Meta_FD_187306 | JGI IMG/M metagenome (GOLD analysis project Ga0209499, IMG submission 187306) | Freshwater microbial communities from Lake Croche, Canada to study carbon cycling - C_130208_EF_MetaG (SPAdes) (version 2) | ecosystem: Environmental > Aquatic > Freshwater > Lake...
GCCATTGGTCTTTCTCATTGCAGCTCGATTATAAGACCCGCCAATATATAAACCGCCAGTCGCAATAACAGAAAGCATAGCTAAAAGCTGTTGTCCGTATTGTGTAGCGGAAAGCCACCATTGCCATTGATTTTTTAGTGGAATCGTAGCAAAATTTATGCTTACCGATCCTTCACTTGCGCTTTGGGTAGTCTGGACAAGATTGCCGGAAGCAATTCCATCCGCTATTTTTAACAAGTGAGCTGTCATTAAATACAATGCCAGCACTCGTGATGTTCCATTAAGATAACCAACATCATTTGTGCTGACAAAATTACTGCTCATGTCATAATACATCTGAATTGTAGCGTCAGGATAGCTCACAACATTATTAAATGCTGGAAATTGAGACCTAAACGCTGCAATATCAAGAATTATTATTGACATTATTTTTTAATGCGTTTTTTGGTTGTATCATCATCATAGACTTTGATTTCAACGCCATCGGGAGCGCCAATATCAAGAATATCTGACTCGCTGATTGGTGCGCCTGGTACATCGATGTTCATATCGCCCGCTGCTTTTTCTACATCAATTTTATTGGAATCTATGTGCATAAAGCCTTGGCTTACATAATGATTAAATGACCAATCTTTCCGCAATAAATCAAGCTCTTCATCTGATACTTTGGTTACTACGCCAAGTGGAGTATGAAAACCAGCACCAGCTTGAACTGCTAATTGTGCGCCTCCTTTAACTAAAATATGACGGATTGCTTTAGAGCTGCCATCTGGCAATAATTGCCAGACAGCAAAAGCATAATCTTGAGGGCAGGTTGAATAAATATAATTACTCATAATTCTCCTTTACATTGCAGAAGCGCGATAAACAGCGATTGGGCGTAAGCAGAAAGTTCCTGCTGTGGCGCATGAATAGCCTGTTTTATATCCACCGACTAATTGTTGTGTGCCCAATGCCATAAATTTTGCAGGAATAACTTGACGAAAAGTTGAGCCATCATCAGTGCCGGTATTAGCTACTTCATCAGCAAATAAATACATTGCATTTAATGAACTTGCGGCACCATCCAAATTAGGTGAGGAAATAATCCGGCAGTTGGGATAAGCCATTTCCATCCAGCCTGATAAGGTCAAATTGCCAAGCGTGTTGGTACCTTGGAAATATGGCCACATTGAAACAGGAATATTCAGCGTTGTCGGCGTGCCATTAGGACCGGCTGGATCGACACGGCCTTTAGTTTGAGTCATCAAACCTGAAAACATCGTGATCAAATCGGCTTGTTGCTGTAACCAGGTTTTAGTAGACCATAAAGGACTTGATCCTGTTCCTGTACTAGCAACGGGGACATAAGCCGGTAAGCCCGGATCATTCAGATAACCATAAGTTAAGTTATTGCCTGAGTTATAACCGTTATAGCCAACGAGATTTAAGATTTGTTGTAAAATCAAAGCCGCTGCGCCTTGTTTTTCTTCAGTATCTGAAACCATGCCGCGTGAAGCGCGAGCTTCTTGTAAGCGTTGAACTTCTACGCCTACTTCAAAACGCACAACATTGCGCTTTGCGAAGTTCATGTTCCAGTTTGCATTGGGTTTGGATTGATAATCGCCATATTCCCTAGCGTAACCAGTCCATTCTATTACTCTTTGGATAATCTCGCTATCTTCCCAAAAACCTGCTTGAGTATATCCAATTGTTTTTTCAAGGACTAATGGCGCTTGGAAAATACGAATAACGCCAGGAAGAAAGGTTTGTAGGAATTGAACGAGAGTTGTGATGCTAGCAGTTGTTTGTAATGAAACAGGCGCTGCATCCATAATTGCATTATTATTGGTTGCAAAACCTAATTGACGCAAAATTTCAGCATCTTGAATTGATAGCTTTTTGCTTATGCCAAATTGTTCATTTAATTTTTGGGCGTGTGCTTGCGCTCTACGACCAGAAACGCTAACGCCTTGTGGAGATACTTGCATGATAATAATCCTTAGTTAGTCAAGGTGATAACGCCGACGCCAGAAGTCGTAAGCGGAAAATGATTTACTCGGGCATTTGGTACAAACAGCTTACTCGCTCCGGGGATAGGTTGTGTAGTTGCTGTTGCGCCTGAAACTGTTGCGCTTGTTTCGACTACATAAGTACCATTACCACCGGTACCCGTTCCTAAGCTTTGTACTGTGCCAAGATAAGCGCCTGTTGAGCTAATAAATACAGAGCCTATGCCAATAGGAGTTGCACCAGTTGGGAATGAAGAAATAGTTGCGGTTGTAGTAGATTGATTATATGTTGAACCTGCGACAACAAAACTAACAGTACTCAATGCTCCAGTCGTAGTGTGATATGCCACTAAATCGCCAATATTGCAAGCAGCTCCAAGAGCAACAAATACATCACCAAAAGAGCATAATTCGCCGGTTGTGTAATCAGCTTTATTCAGTGTAGCTGCTAATGGGCCACCTGCCGTAGTACCAAAAGAAGCTGCTGCTTTAGGCTGGACCAAAATACCGGCAAATTTACCAGTGCCGCCGACTTGAGCAGTGTTGCCTAAAAGCATATCACCTGCGGTAGATTCAGTAAAAGCAAAGCCAAATGTTTGAGCTTGACCGGCCGAGTATAAAATTCGTGGTTGTACTCGTGGCTCTGGACCTAGATAGGCTAATTCACCAGGAATGCCGTTAGCAGTTGTAAAGTTTGTTACTGTTTGAAAGGCCATTATTCGAAGTCCTTAATAGATAATTTAACTGATTGATACAAAGATTCAGTTGAATCTTGTACGTTGTTCTTTTTTAAACCGGACAAATAACCTTTTAATGTAGCTAATTCCTCGCCTTTTTTGCATTGCAATTCCAGCTTTTCAACGCCATAAGCCGCAAGTGAATCTAAGGTCATTTTATCGACTGAATCCATAACGCCGACGTGAGGTTTTAGCTTTTTATAAAGTTTGTCTCGTTTCTCTACGCTTTCAAGACGTTGTTTGACTTTTTTGTCAATTATTTTTTCAATGAGGGCCTCGTCCATAACTTTGTCATCTTTTTTTTCTTCCTTTTCCTTTTCTTCTTCTTCGACTTCCTTTTCTTCTTCATCAGTAACTTTATTCTCCGGTTCGGCGGCTTCCTCGCCTAAAAATTCGCCAAGCGCCTGATAGACTGCTTTTAGTTTATCTAAATGATTCATTTTTGTGTGCTCATGTTGTAAGGGATGTATTGTAGTTAAAAGTGAAATGTCATCTTGATCCAGTACAGCAACGCCGCTACCCATGCGGCCGCTATCAACCAAAGCAAGATGATTAAAAACAATGTTTTTTTGAATAGCGTCATAGTCTTTACCTTCAAAAGTGCCCGCTATAAAATCATGGTCTGCTCGATAACCTGCGCTTAAATCCTTTTTTCCTTGATTATCGATCTTATCCATAAGGCCTGAACTGTGGATTTTAAGATTGCCTTTGATTTGTTTGGCTTTGGAATCGTAATAAACTTTTTCGCCTACTACACCATGCACGCCTTTTTTTTCTGCTGGTGTCTCACCATTGCCTAACATTTCATGATCGTCCACGATAGGCATTAGACGCAAAGAATCAAGCGTATCTTTACGACTTAATTCTTCTTCAGGTCGCAAAACATAATAAATTTTTGACGGGTCTTTACCACCGATCATTGATCCCAAATAGGGATAAACTCCGACCGCACTTATGGGATTGTCAGGTATCTCGACAAAGCCATTGGTGTCTATTTCGCGTTTATCTATTATAGCTTTGGTCATATTTAATGTTTGAAATACTTTTAATATTTATATATTGCAAAAGTAGGCAAGAAAAGACTTATAAATTTATTCGCAACAGTAACATAATCTATTCTTTTTTGCAAAGAAATTTATATATTATTTTATTTCAAATAATACCGGCTTGAACAAGCACCGGCAGTTCGGCATATCCGAAGGATAGCCGTAAACAGGTTTACCATACATATCACCTATATAAGGCGGATCATCAAATGAAAATTGCTTTCCATTTAATTCTTCATGTAGTTTTCTCGGCTCACGAGATCCACTTGTGTGCATCCATTCAAATTTCTCTATTCCTGCATTTTTCATCTGAGCCATTGCTATGCCATTATAAGCTTTAGCGGATTGATCTTGTGTTCGAGTAATGGCGTAATTCTTTATGCCTGGATTGCGCGCTTCGAAAAATGGCACAAGATCAGCATAGCCTTTACCATTAGCAATACTGTTAAATACGGCTTTCTGTACATCATTATGATAGATAGGCGCTATGGTCTTAAAGAGTGCTGCGCTTTCCTGGGTAACTGCGCTTAACACTTCCTTCATCGTACCGGATTGAAATGCTATCGGGGAGAGTGAGACTTCACTAACCATTTTGGCAAATGCTTTATTAAGCTTTGCTTGATTGATAATCGCTGATTCTGTGGTGATTTTTTTCGCCCATATTGGCGCATAAAAGCCTAGTAGATTTTCGTATTTTCTTAATAGAGTATCAAGCCTTAAATTGATTAAGCCTGCAATCGTATCGTCATCAGCGTCCATAATAGCTTTGCGATTACTGGCAAATAATGCCTTAATCTCTGTTTGATATTCCTCTGTCATTTTTTGCACAAGTTCGCCCACTTGCTTTTTTATCTCTGCAAAAACAGGCGGGTGAAGAGGAGTGCTGACTATTGTTTTTCGTCTTTTTGGCATTTACATCCAAGCAAAACAATTTTAAATAATTCCGGCTTATTCTTAAACCAATTATTTAAGGTTTGAGGACTAACGCCAGTTAGTTCGGAGACTTCAGCAAGGCTTTTAACCCCTGCTTGTTTTGCGAATTGTGAGGCTTTCATTCCATAACCCTGAATAAAATATCTTCGTTTTCTTCTCTTAGCTCTTCAGCTCTTTTTTTTGCGTCATCTTCTGTTTCAAAATAACAGGCATCTTCAAAATCACAAGATGATGAAAGCCATGACTGAGTTAACTCATTGAAAAATTCTATCCTCATTGATTTTCTCCCAATAATTTTTTAACGCCATTGCTTAATTCGAGGCCATGTTTTTTTGATAATTCTTTTATTTTATCTATATTCTTAGTGTCCACCATAAATACACCTGATTTTATGTATTTTGCCCCTTGAATATTTTTAATATCTTTATAAGCACTATCAGAATATCCATATTCCATCATAATTTTACCTGCGTGTTGTCCGCTAGTCATTAATGACGACTTTAAATTTGGTAATGTTTTTGCAGGCTTAGCAATTTCTTCTGTTGATCCAGATATGTTTTTAACATCTTTTTTTAATATTTCATCAAAAAAACTAAATAATGGCGTGTACGCTCCTGTAGGTAATTTTATTTCTGTATTGATTTCTTTATTTTTTGACTCGTTTATTTTTGTTTTTAAAATATCAAACAATTCTTTGTTTGTTTCAGGCTTTTTAATTCCATTTTTTTCCAGTGCGCTTAATAAATCAGCTTTAATCATGCTTGCTTGTGATTTATTAGTTGAATCGGCTTGGTTTTTATACCAGTCTGACTCGGACAGTATGTGCGTCAACAAATTAAATCTATCTTTATGCTGACTCATAAATTTATCTACATTCATTTTCGTACCCTCGGTTGATTGTGATTTTTCTTTAACTTCGGGTGTTATTGTTTCATGTTTTTGTTGTTCTGTCAAATTGTTTGATGTTTCTTTGCTTTCAGATTCTTTCTTTTCGCCGATCTCATTAATCTTATCGCCATTAAATTTACCGCCTAAACCTGCAATTATATGACCTTCACCATCTAGCTTCACGTGCCTTCCTGTAGCTTCGCCTGTCTCTGCACTTTCGCCACCGCCTATAGTAATCCAGTGTTCGCCTTGTGCATCAAATACATTCGCCTCCTCGTCCTTCTCATTAAATTCGCGCCCTACTTCCTGCGGTATTCCAACCTTCTTTGCAAATTCAGGATTGTGAGCAACTGCCGCCATTAGACGCGCTTGTTTTTCTGACACACTCTTATCTTCAATATCCTGCTTTTCATCGATAGATTTAGTTAAATCGGCATTATCAAGCCAATCAATAAACTCTTCGACTGTCATAGTAGTCATGCTGCCAAAACCTGTCCAGCCTGGCTCATAATTTCTTAGATAGGCTTCTTTTGCCTCTTCTGGTGAGTTATATCCGAGCATTGATTTATGCTCATCAAAGTCATGTCTATCATCAATCTTTAGCTGATCGATGACATAAACGTATTTTGTAGCATTAAGTTCGGCTTGGGTAATATGTGGCTTAATAAATATGTCCGTACAATTATCATCATTATCTCGTGTGCCTGATATATAACCATAACTATCTTTTAACTGTGTACGCCATTTTTTCCCATCGGCATTTTTATGACTGCGCACTGAGCCATAAGGATTTTCTATCTCAAGTTTCAAGCCGTGATAATTTAATTTTGCTTTGGCGTAATCTTCGGCCTTAATGTCCTTTTTAGAAGGGAATGGCTTATCATTTAATGGGCTTTCAGCCGATTCTTCATGTATTTTCTTGTCGAGATTGGTTTCCATTACCAAATTTTCTGCGTCTTTAATATCGCTCTGTTGTGTGCGTGGCTCTTGTTCTTCAATGTTAATTTCAGGCAACCCAGCCATTTCAATACCACTATAATCACTATTTTTATCTGTGATTAATTGCTGGCGTATATCTTCCGGTGACAACGCGCCAATCATTGCATAGGTACTGGCTGTCTGCGCTTTAGTAGCATTCACATCGGCTGCTTCTTTTTCTGTCATTGCATCGAGTTTTTCCCACACAATATCTATTTCATCTGATATTCCCAATTCAGATTTAATTAATAATTGATAATGACGGTCGAGAAATGGCTCAAGTTTTGTTTGCAATGACTCAAGCGTTTCATGATATATAGCTTCTTCTGGGCTGCCTTTTTGCAGACCGCCGGATACATCGGTTTTCATAATCTTGCATACTGGCATTTGAGCGACACTGGCAACGAGTTTGTAACGACCGGCTACTAAATCATCCAATCCCATCAGTGAAGTTTGTAATTGCTCGAGCGATTCTTCTTCTCCAATTGCTTGCACGCCATAATTATTGCGTACATTTGCGAGCTGTCCTAGCTTTTCATCCATCAATTCAGGATTTAAAAGCGCCTGGCTTAAATCCATGTGCATAACATAGAGCCGCATATTTTGTATTAATTGCGGAATTTCTGCTGCTGTTACTTCTGCATTGTAGACTGACTCAAAAATTTGCTGCGTGAGAGAAATGGCTCCGTAAATATAGGAGGGTTTTAATATCTGCGCGACTTCAGAGTGACGGAAAATAATACAATGTGATTTATGATAGCGACGCCCAGCAATTACCCAAAATTCTGGCTCGTAGAAGTCTTGGCTGTTGGCGTTAGTCGAGTTGTTTCTTAATTCAGGATAGCAATAATAGGGATCATTCATAATGATTCCTTTATAACTACCTTTCTTCACACCATCAATATTGAATGGAAGCTCATAATAATCAGGATCGGATGATTCAACCTGAAATATAGCTACTCTCAAACCATATTTGCGCCCAAACACGCCAAAATTAATTAGACGTTCTTTAAGTTTCATTTTCTTATCTTTTGATAAGATTTTAGCCATTACTTTTTCATCAAATTCTTCACCATCATTTTTAGTGATTTTCCAGCCTTTTCGTATAGAATCTTCGACTGGAGCGGTCGATGCGAGATCGATGAGCCAATGCTGAGAAAGAATCGCACAAGCTTGGTAACCAATAAAACTATGTGCGCCAAACCAATTTATGTGCGTATCGCTTATTGATTCTCCATAGCCACTATTAGTGCCTAGATTAGCTGTTTCAAAATCCATAACTCCCGTTTTTAATGGCGGTACGGTTATGGCTTTATTGGTTACTTCTTCCAATATTTCATCGCGCGTCTTGCCTAATCTCTTGGCAATACGTGTTGATGGCGTTAAATCCGGTTCTTCGATAGGTTGTTTTTTACTGAATAATGTTCCGAACATTAGAATAAAAGCCCTGTTTTAATTGCTGGTTGACATGCCATGATAAAAGCATCCGCTAAATTTGGTGACATAATATCACGTTTGGCTAAATCTTTTTTACTCTCGACTTTAACGCGGCCGGCTAAATCAAAATCGCGTTTTGGTGTACATAACTCGTCTATTAATTTATCCAAATGAAGCATATTGCTATCAATAAATATCATTTCATCCAACTCAAATTTTTGTCCATTTTTAACTGCATTATAAGTGTTTTGCAATCTATCTGCTACAAGCCACCAGGATTGACTTTTGATATTGCTAAAAAAATCCTTATTCTTTATGTTTGTGTTTTTATAGCGTGCATCGGGTTTATTAACAGCTCCACCGGCAAAATATTTATTATGCATTATTGGCTTTATATTTCTATCTTGTGTGCTATTTAACTCATTGAATTTTGCGCCACTTGATGCGCCAACGCCAATTGCATCATAAATAATTTCTGTTCCGCGTTCTCTTGCTTCGTTCCATACTCGTGTACAGCTTTTGAGCAACTCATCTTCTTTGGCTTTCCATAAATCAGCCCAAGTTACCAATGATCCGTAACACTCAACCATTGCACAGCTATCCTCGCCGCTATCAGCAACATCAAAACCAATACGCCTTGATCCGCTATTCTCAACGCCTAATGCTATATGTGCATCAATAGCCGCCATCACATGAGAGCGTTTTATTATGCTTGTCTCATCATCACTACGCGGAAAGCCTAGATAAATATGGTTATAATCGTCCTCATCCTCAAGCTTTGCTGCTTCAATGATTTTAAGCATTGTATTAGATAGGAATTGATTTTCATCATAATTTATTTTTCTGATAACTGTATCGGGCGGAGGGTTAATTACGAATCGTCGCCACACAAAATCAGTGCAAAGCCTTGGGTTGAATATAAGCCAATTTTCGGAGCCTTCTTTACGAATGGTTGGTTCTATAATATCCCATTGCTCTTTAGTTAATAAATGAGCTTCTTCGGCCCAGTGAATATCAATACCTTCGAGTGATTTGATTTCATCTACATGGCGCCATAAACCATAAAATACAAATTCACTTCCTGTTGTTGTGCAGATTATTTTATTGTCTAATATCCTGAATTGATCTTTTAATCCAAAACGTTCTATCTGTATTTTAAGCAAAGTATAGACTGACTGCTCAATTTTGTTCTGAAATTGTCGAGTGCATAAAAAGCGTGTCGGTGAATAAGCTGCTCGCGCTATTGCTATACCAGCGGCATCCCATGATTTGCTTGATGCGCGGCCTCCATATAGCACACGGTTTCTTGCTGGTATGCTCCAAAAATCTTTTAATACGGGATTTAATGAGGCCATTAATCCTCATAGAAATCTTTGAGTTTGCGTGGCTCGGGGAAAGTATGTTCATTTGCTACTGTTTCTCTCCATCCAGCTTGAGTTTTCAGATAGAATATTGCACTTGAGGTATCTCCATTAATAGCTTTTTCAAGCAATCCCCCACCTACATTTTTAATGGCAATTGCTTTTCCTTTTTTATAACGTTCAGAAACTTGAATATCACGCTTCATTATTTCATAGAATGTAACCTTGCTTATTCCTAAATAATCAGCTATTTGTTCAATACTTAATACTGCCGCAAGTGCTTCAACTTGTGCTATTTCATCATTAGTTAAAACTCTAGGCGGTCTACCTCCTAAATTTTTATTTTGCTCTTCCATTATGTAATTACCAAATCAAAAAAACCCCAAACCACGCCATTGACATTTTGATTATCATAAGCTATTAATTCAGCTAAATATTTTCCACTCAATAAATTTAATTGTCCGAATTTTAAAATCATTCTATCAGCATGTGTTAAATCAAATGCTGAAGGCATGCTAATACTATTTATAGCTACATTACCAATTTTGACTTCTACTTTTATTAATATAGTGTGGTCAATGATAATTGCTGCATTTTGATTGTACGGAATATAACTTAGCTGTAAATCTACAGTATTGTCATGTCCTATATAAATAATACCTATATTATTATTGTTCATTTATTATCAGATTATCATTAACTATTGTGATCGATCTTATATAAATCAAATTCTTTATAAAATATTTTGATTCTAACGGAATTATATTGTTACCAATATCGTGAGGATTATAAACATTAACACCACCCAAAGCAATTGTAATGGAATTACCATTTAAATTGACATTAAGTGTTAATGATAAGTTTCCGACTGATAAATTCGTTTGTTGTCCTATTAATGCCAATTCTTTTGCGATTAGTGGCAATAAAGTTCCAACATCTAAAGCTAAACCGAGTCCATTTATCGACTTATCAATTGTAGGTATAAATGCGCCGCTAATAACGGATAATGCTTGTCCGGTTAATGGGACTGAAATATTGTTTTGGATATTAACAGTAAGCGTGCCTTCACTTGCTGTAATCAATTGCCCTGTTAATGGCACAGATAAAATAGGGATTGTTTGTCCCTGACTCGCCGTTATATTATTTCCCGTTAAAAAAATTGAACTTATTGATTGCAATTGTCCTTTTTGCGCATTAAATTCCGATCCTGATAATAAATTTATTGTTGCGGGATTTAATAAGCCTTTTGTTATGGTACTTTGTAATCCGGATATTGCAGTATCGATATTCGATGTAAGCACTCCATAACCGCTTTGCATCTCCCAACCCACTAAAACAATTTGTGAATTTATGACTGGATTTACGATTCCTTGAGCTAATGTTATCGAACTACCAGCAATGGGAATTATTGAATTTACTGTCAGCAATCCTTGCTGAATAGTTATTGATTGTCCTGATAAAGTTTTATTTATAGTAGATATTAAAGTTCCGCTCGAGAGCGTAGATAATTGACCAGATAAAGACTTATCCATTACAGCTATTAAAAGCCCTTGTGAGTCAATTATGGCTTGACCTGTCAAAGAAGTTTGTCTGTCTACTGATAAAGAGCCATTATTATTATTAATTAATAACCCTGATAATCCAATATTATTATTAGCTAATACACTTCCTTGATTAGATACAAAAGATTGACCTGTTAAAATGCCAGTTAAATTAGCTAAAATCGATCCTGTAGCTTCGGTTACTGCCTGTCCGGTTAAACTGTACAATAAACTTGCTAATAATGTACCTTGTGATGATGTTATCGAAAAACCTATAATTGATATATTTCTAGAGCTTGACAAACTTCCATTGCTTGATGTTACAGCTAAACCGCTTAATGCGAGAATAATATCGGAAGTTGAGGATGAATAGTTATATAGATTTCCTGTGGGTTCTTTAAAAATTTGCCAAGGATTATCGTTTAATGATTTTATTTCAAAATTTGATAAAGAACGATTAAAAACTAAAAATAATAACGTATCTGTTGTAGCATATGCAGTATTATCATAACTATTTAATGTAATAGGGACATTTTCCGCCATTGTTGAAGGTAATGTGACTGGAGAATAAATTGTCCCCCCATAAATACCTGTTCCTGTAGAGGATGCGCCATCTACATTATAAACATATCCTATTAATTTTGTTTCTCCCATCACCGGAGTAAATCCTAAATTATAAAAAGTTACTCCACTCCATAAATAAATTGTTCCAGCATAGAGATAAAAAGTAAATTCTGTATTTACATCAACAAATAATGATGAATATACACGAAATGTTGTATTATCGGCGCCGCGGTCTTTTTGAAGCATCAAAATAGTATGTGATGCTGTTCCTGCGTTTACTTTTTGCCTTGAAAATGTAAAATAACTTGATGTGAAACTAAATCCTTCTCCATAGGGAGATATAACATCTTGCGGATAAGTATCCCCTGTTGAAACTGCTATTTCGCCATTTATAATATTTACTAAATCACTGCCAATTTTTTGCGTGGCTATAATCAAATTTCTACAAATCGGATTATCCCAATCTATTTGGGCGGCATAAGTCGGTTGGCTAGTATGATGCATTATGCGTTAGTGTAATTGATGCCTTGATAGCTTATAGCATGATTACCTGCCGTGGCGTTTAGAGCTGCGACGGTATTATGAACAATGAATAAGGTATGAAAAGGCGGAAGTGTTCCGCCGAATCTCTGAGCTAAACTAACAGGGCCAAAATCATAACGCCTTGCTGTTGTGGTTGTATCTACATCTAAAGAGACAATTAATTTTACAAATCCACGGCCTGTCCCTGCGCTCGATAGAGTTCTAGCAGCTGCCGTGGCGGTAATAACGTCTTTTGCTGTTGTTCCTAATGAGACAAGGCCAGCAATGCAATAAATAACAATTGATGTATTTATTGTTGGTGTAGTTCCGGTCGTGATAAATCCATCAATAATAATATCATCAAATTTAGTAGACGTATTATCAATTTCGTTGGTTTGATAACCTGCAACTAATGATGATGACGAAGCAAGGGAAGCGATACCGCTTGTCGTGTAAGCTGTTTTTGTGCCATAGCCTATGCTTAAGGTAGTCATTTTACCAGCCCATTAAATTCATGACATCTTGAAAATAAATAAATCCTTCAATTGCCATTGTTGCTGGGGCCGCTGTAGTTCCTGTTCCATTTGCTAGCAATTTTTCTAAAATAGTAGCTTTTCGATAAATAATATTTTGTACCGACGTCCAGCCAGCGTTTAAATTTGCTCCTGATGATCCGCTAGGTATAGACGTCAAAGCATCTTTTAGCCCTTGTACTTGCGTAGCTTTCGATGCATCAAAATAAGTACGACTCAACAAAAGCATTTGCACAACATCGAGTTTTAATTGACAGATTAAAGCTCTATTTTGATAAGTTACGGTATTATCAGGAGCATCGGTAGGCGTATATTTTGCCCAAGATATATTGTCGTAAATATCAGAAACCAGAACTTTTGTATTAAATACAAAAAAGTCTGGGTTTGCTAGCATATTTAAAGCTGTAGCAATTGCATAAGCGCCGTCAGAATTAGACTGATAAGAATTTAATACCGGATCAGCCAAAACATAATTTTTTATGGTTTGTTGTTGAGCAGTTGTCAGATTCATTATGCCAGTCTCAAAAGTGCATTAGTAGAATCATTTGTTGGCATAGTAAGCGAAAAGTTTGCTGCTGTGACGGTTTGGCTACCGAAGCCATAGCTTGCTACTGCATTTTTACCAGCCGAAGTGTCATTATAGATTAATACTGTATCAAAAGCGGTTGCAAGTGTTACATTTGACCAGGAAAAAGAGGCGCTTGGTGTCCAATAAGCCGTTGTTCCTGATGAAGCGGGAGCATTAGCATTAGTTACGGCCGTTCCAGTTGCGGTGTAATTTGTCCCTGAAACTTCGCCGCTTGCTGTGTAAGCGGTTGTTGCTGCGGTAATGGTTGCAGTTGTTAAATAGAGAGCGGCTTTAAATGAATCTTTTGTTGTTGCTCCTCGGATTACAGAAGCTCCAAAAGCATGGAGGCCGTTTAATAGATCGACTTTAAAACTTGTTGATATTGCGGGCGTGTTACTCATAATTTATTGATTCCTATTAAGAAATATTGCCTTGATGGGTCTCGCCTTCTGCACCGTCGAGTAATTTTACATGTTTTGATTCTTTGACCAATTCACCAGTTTCTTTATCGTGATATTGTTCACAAAAAATAATAGCTCCTTTTTCACCTATAATTGGCTTTAGTGCTCCGCTTTCATCCTGTATTAAAATACACGTATATTCTTTTTGAATATCCCAATGCGTTGAATAATTAAGCGTTGATTCTGGCACATTGCCATTTTTAGTATAAATCACGGGTTCCATTTAATACCTTTTTGCTGTGAATGATTGCCCTGTCGTTGCACCTATAATACTGATAGCACCTAAAGGCCGGGAATTTGTAGGGGACTCGTAAAGAGTCCCTGCGGTAATTTCAAGAGAAGGTTGTCCAAGAATAGCGGTTGCTCCTTCGTCATTGATCCAAAGTGATCCTGAGCTATTATTTTTTATTGAATAACCAACAAAGCCGGATAAAGAAGTAATGACGGGTGCTAATGATTGTGCAGTCCCGCCAGTTGTGATTGTGCCTGAAAGATTCATATTATCTCGTATGGGAAGGATAAAATTTACTTATTTTCTCAACCTTACCACAATCTAAACAAATTTTCAAGCCTTCGCTATGGCGATAAGTAAATTTATCATGCATATCGAAAGAACATCGCCATTGTTGATAATATTTTTTAAATTTTCTTAAAAATTTATAATACATCTGATAATTCCCACGGATAAATAGGAACATTATATTTTATCATTCTCAAAAATGCTCTTTTTTGTCTGTTTAAATTATTCTCAAAATGAGGATGCCAAATATTATCATTAACAATATTCCGATCCCACATTATTAATTTTGATCTTATTTTATCGGCTTCCTGCCAGTTCTTTAGATTTTTAAAGTGCTCCCATTGGTCATATAATATTTCCAGTATCTCTTTCTCTTCTGGCAATAATTTATTTAAATCGTTTATATCCACATAAGTGCTCTGCAATTTCATAAATCAACCTTGATAAACCAAGTATTAAAATAATGCCAAAAACAAATAATCTGGCAACCGGTAAAAACAAATTGATCATAATGTTACCCTGTATTTTCCTATACTCCAAGACACTGGTTTTTGTTTGCTAATAAGCAAATTGAATTTTTTGAGCGCTTCTGTAATTTCGTCGGGTAAATCATCGCACCAATAATCCTCCGGTATCTGTGATAAATAAACAGGCTCGCAAGATACCAGTCTTAAACTAGCCTCTATACATTCATCTATTAATGGTTGGTCAAAATCAGCAATTGCCTGATCAAGATCATCGGCATCAAATATGTATTTGTCGAGAGTTTCAGAATAAATCAGTGTTTCATAATCCCATGCTATTTTTTCGCGATTTTCATATCTGTTTTGATCGCTCTTAAATCTACAATCATTACACAGAGTATAATATTTAGACGCAGGTGCGCCGCAAACCTTACAGGCTCTATGTGTGCACCCGTCATATCTAGCAGCGTCCTCTCTCATATAAAGATTACCTTTTGAACTTTGCCATAATTCGAGTGTGACGAGTTTGGCAGCTTCGTCACTGGTATCTAAAATCATTTCATTAGTCCCGATAAAGCCCGTTGACGAGACTCTCTTACTGACAATTCGGAACAGCTGACACTAATTGCTACGCGCTCACAAAATCGATCAATCATTGCCTCGCTTGGTTTGATATTGATTTTTTGAAATTCACGTTCAAGCCACTCTTTATCTTGTTCCCAATATTCTATTGTGTTACTCATATCTTAATTTCCCATCACGGTAATCTTTTAAAATTCTTTCAAGCGTAATGAGAGTGTTGTGTATTTCTTTTTGTTTTGGACAATTTATCCCATTGTCATCCCAATCATTCGCCGAATCAAAACATAAACCATCAATAACTATATAACTTGAATTTACATAATCATTAAGTAAAGTTATGTCTATTTTTTCAAAAGGTTTTGGTTTCATAATTTTCCTTTATAAATTTTACGATTGTTAATTTTTTCCAAAATAATTTTTTTCACATAGTATTAATAGCGCTACTTTGCTTAATATCCGGCCTCGGTACTCTTCCGGTCTTTATAGCCTCTCGCAAAACATCAATTGATTTATACTGCATAATATCTGCGAAATCACGAGTATTTATTAGCGAATCATCAGCCATGTATTTTAGATAGTCCGGTATTTTTGGATAGTGTTTAGACATTCAACCCTCGATACTACTGTGATTCGGCGATTCCGGCGCAAAAACAACAGCTACGCTAAATAGTGTCATGCTTGCGAGTATTAAAATTGCCAACATTTCTAAAGTTTCTTTCATCTCAACATGCTCCTCGGTGCTTTGCCGTGAATGGTTCTACAGTTACGATATTCTTCACGCTTTTGTTTGTGTTCTTCGATGCGTTTTTGCTTCTTTTTTGCGTAGTACGCATCGTTATACTCTTTAGTATTTCTAGCCATAGTTCAAATTCCTAAATTTTTTTGGCCATTTTATCATACGAATAGGCCGCCAGTATTGTCGTTGTGCTAGCCATGCGCTAGCTAGTTTATTATCAAGCCCCATGCCAGTCACTACCCATCAAATAACCATCAAATTCCGATATGTCGCAAAAAAACACAGCGCCTCTCCCGTCGGCCATGATCCTAATTTTTTCCTCATTTATAGACCCAATTAATTCTCTATTGCGTCCGATAAAGTAATAGACTCTCACAAATCCCCCTTAGCATGCAAATCTAGCATGTTTTTCCTTGCGTTTTGCCTTTTAATCTCAACAATCTCTCTTTCCTCGGCTGACAGCATTGCTAATTTTTTTTCTGCCAAAATTCTGCGTGTTTTTGCAGTTAATGGACGGTAATCGTAAAGTTCGCACTTTGTTATCGTGCAATTCTCCACTTGTTCGATCCATGTCCCGCCCGCGAGCGGGTCGTAAATACATCCTTTACAATGCGCTTTAATTGCTTGTTTTGCACTCATGCCCATGCCTCCAAAAAATAAAGCCGTTCGCCGCTTTTCATTTTAATTTGTTCTCCGCGTCCCATTCTGGACAAGCGGGATTGTTTGTATTTTTTCTTGCCGACATAAATTTTATCGGGTTTAAAATTCTTTTTCATTGTTGCATCGTGCTCTAAATAAAAAGCAGCATTTTCGCTTATAAGAGCTACTTTTCTTATAAGGTTTTCATATTTCTCATGATCTTTCATAATACACCACCTGCGCTTGCGATTGTATAGACGATTGAGACTAGCTCAATCATAATTATTGTTACCAACACTATTACGCATCTCATGACACGAACTTCTTTAACGATGCTGAGGTTTTCTTTTCGCCATCTATGTAAGCGTCGTGTGTTACATAGCAGTTTTGGCGGCTTAATGAGATTGCAAAATGTAATTCAATGCCGTCGCCTTCATAATCAAATTTTTCTTGTTCTTCTTTCCATGTTCTTTGGCTAGCATTGCCAAAATTTGACCAAAAATAAGAATTTTTGTATTTTGCATTTTTTGTCAAAAATGTTTCGATTGCGTTTTTGGTTTGTTCGCTAACAATTTTTTGAGTTTTCATAATCTGCACCTATTTTTTTTGTTATCTTGAAAAGCCAATCTCTTCAAGTCGGGTATATTAAATCATAGATTTAATGTAATATCAATACATAGCATTAAAAATAATTATAGATAAGAGCTAAAAATAACAAATCTGTGTAACTTTGTGTAGTGTTGTGTAAGATCATCTTACACAACTTTTTATCCAGCTATTTTTTATATAACTATATGATATATATATATATTATATATATTTATATATATATATTTACTTATTTGTGTAACAGTGTAACGCCACCCCCTTCTCTTATTTTTTTTATATAAAAATACTTATAAAAATATATGTAAATATATACCCATATACACCCCCCCTTACACATGTTACACAAATGCCATCTAGGCCACGGCTGGCGTGGCCTAGAGGTCTTACACAAACCCTTACACAAGCCCTTACACATTACACAAAATCAACCAACACTAAACAATATTCTTCCCGTAGCATCATGGAGCACTTTAAGCTTTCCATTATCTGCCATTCTATTTATTGCTGATTTTATGGCTTTTATCCTATCTCCTGACATTTCTTTAAACGGTTTTGTATTCCTAAGGCTGTTAATAATTTCTCTTTCAGTCTTCCCTTTTCCAGCCTTTTCAAGATATGAAATAATCGCTACAAATTCACTGCTATAACCAAAAACCTCTTTCATTTCACACATTTTAAACATATTATTTAAAAGCCAATCAGCAATGCCTATAGCGCTCAAGATAATGCTATCTTCTATAATGTCGCCTGAATTATTAAAGACATGAAGGTTTGCTGCTATTTTCATAATCTGCATGTTTATCTTCCCCGCAGAACCTCTTAAAAAAGAATGTGAAAATTTACCACCATCAATTAAATGTGGCTCAATGCTATTCCTGTATTCATTTATCAGCTTAAATCCACTATCATTTATTTTTAATAACAAAAGGTCATCTAGCCTCTTTGGTTCATCCAACGCGGATTGATAAAATCCACAGCAATCATGATAATAAGAGTACAATTCATGATCATAATGCGACTCCTTAGTATGATCCCTAGTACCTAAATTATGCCCTTCCGATAGCATTAAAAATCTCTCTGATATTCCAGTGCCACACGATGCCTTCAAAACTTTTTCAATGCTTCCTTCCTGGGCAAATAAAACCACACCCCCGCATATTCTTCCACTATAACATTCGCGAGTGACACGCTGCCCATTAACGTACCCACCATCAAAACCAGATAGCAAAACATCGTTGTTATTAGCCTTGTCTGATCCTGTATAAGATAATCCTAAAAGACTATCAAAAATACCTTGTTCGCTTGATACAGCACTAAAAAACCCGTTTGTTGCAGTTAGGGATTTTTCTAGCCCCTCTGAAGTTGTGTTAGTTATAAATAAAGCAGGTGGCTTACCATTGCTTAAAGCTGAATGGACTTTTTTATCGTTCATATCATGGAATGGTTTTGAAAAGATATTTATACACCATGACTTAGAGGCGCTAGGCGGCTGCTCTCCAATAGTATAAAGTCCTATAGGTAATCTGGTTCCGTTCTTATACGTCGTGCAATAAACACGATTAGCCATTGATGAAAATACACCTAAGCCAATTAAGAAAACTGAATTTTTTGGTAAATGAGTTTCATGAGCTACCTGTATTGCCATTCTTTTTAATAAATGGTCGTCAGGTATGAAGGACAATAAATCATTGACTTTATTTTTTATAATTTTGTATGTTGGCTTTTCCCATGCAGGATATTCAATAGAAACATACTTTTTATTTGGATTTATCCATCCCTGGCGCATAGCTTCGGCAAAAACGGCAGCATAACCTGTTCTTTCAGGTTTGAAGCTATCCCATGTTTTGGCGTCGTTAAGCGGATCAAAAGCATCGCTAGTAGCTGACCAGGCAAGCCAAAGAGCGCGCCCATTGTCGCCAATAGTTTTTAACGCATGCCCCATATCAATCCATAGCTTTCTATCATCGGATTTCATAAAAAACAATGCAAGGCGTAAATTGTTTATAACCTCAGGCTTAACTTCTTCATAAGTACATTTTTCACCATTAATCGAAGTTATCGTATGTAATGGCTTCAAAACACGCTCTACATAATCAGCCAGACAAATAGGTTCACCTAGACTAGAGCATCTACCAGTAACGGTAAAATAACGACCTTCACAATAGGCTTCTATACCTGTTCCATTACTGCCCAACGCATTAAATCGGCGCCCATAGCCGATAGCATGAACGCCATCTCCGCTAGGACTATGCTCTACATAGCCTTGTAAATCCTCTGCCATATCACCTAACAAAGGATGCTCTGAGAGGCCATCAAAATCCACACCTTGCCAGTAATTACCTGTTTCGTCTTTACCCAAGGCAAAGCCAAGCCCTTCGTATTTACCGCCACTTAAAACCCTTAAAGCGCCTTCAAACGTGGCAAAATTCGCTATGTCATGAGAAGCATCAAGATTCCCATTCCTTGGCGTTCCATTAGCGTAATAGGGAACTTTTTTATCTTTTTTTGGATTACCTTCCTTATCAAATTGTGTTATTCTTTTCCATAAAATCCAGCGTTTAGCCGCTTTCATCATTGGCGATAGTTCATCGTAATCATCCATAATAAATTTATTCATTTTTTGCCTGCTATATTTAAAATCCTCTCAGCCTCAAGCCGTACCAGTTCTCTAACTATCGCGCTTTTTGATGTAAATTTTTTATCCGCCAATTTTTGTAGTAATTCCATAAATTCTTTTGATACTTTTATTTGTAGAGCCATATCTTTCATTTATATTTATTCCTATTGTAATGAAAAGGTATTGACATTATAATTATAAATGTTAAGCTGTCAATTCTTTTTAATTATTTAGGAAAAACAAATGAAAAGCATAAAAGATTACAAGCCGCGTAAAAAAGGCGATACAGCAATAGCCTTTTTTCATTACTGGGAAGATGGAAAAATAAATTTACAGGGATATATTACAGAACTTAGAAATGATTATTCAGGAACATGTCAATTATTTTCCTGGTTAGGAGGGGGTGAGACAGATGAAATACATGTAACGAGCGCTTTTTTTGAAGATTGTACTTTTTATGATTCTGATTATGCTATGAATATAGCATATAAAAGAGGCAATAAAAAATGAGCGGAACAATTAACGGAAACTTTGACGGACGTTATTCAAACGGCAATGATTTGCAGCGAGAACGCGACAAAGCATCATCAAAAACAATAGCAATACAAGACCCTAAAACAAGATTTTGTGAGGGATGTCAACGCCTTGTCCCGCGGCCAAAATTTAAACTTTACAAGGGCTGGCGCTGTGAAGAATGTAAAAGCAACAAAAAGCTTGACATTAAATTAAAAACTATTAAACTAACTCTGTAATTTAATTTTTATGAGTAAAAAAAGTGAGTGAAGAAAAACCCAAAAAACAAACTATAACATTTAATTGCGATAGTGAAATTAGAAAAAGAGCCGTGGAAGCAGCAAAGTTAACAACAGGTAATTTTTCTTTCTGGATCGAACGGGCAATTGAAGAAAAATTGGCACGTCACGAGGCGATTGAACAATCTTATAGGAGTGATGAATGAAAGTTTTTATCACAAAATTAATTCAGGATTGGACAGAATATGAGCTTTCTTGATGACTTAGACATAACAGAAAGCCCAATAAACGGCCCCTATTTTGGAATTGTTTACGGTCATTCCGGTGTTGGCAAGACTTTTTTGTGCGCTCATGCTGAAAAGCCTGTTTATATCCCCTTAGAAAAAGGAGTTGAGCGAGTTCCAAACGTAGGCAAACCTGTTAACAAATCCGGTGAGATTGTTATGCCACGCTCAACTGATGAGTTTTTTCAGCTATTGCAATGGGCGACAAAACACCCAAATGGTTATAAAACCATTGTTATTGATTCCGGTATGTTTGCGGATAAGATCATGATTGAGGGCATTATTGCAAAAACGCCAAAAGTCAAAAAAGGTGATGCTTTTATCGATGTTGAAAGTATTGCTGATTACCACTATGGTGAGGGTTATGCAAAGCTTTTGGCGTTATGGGAGTCACGCTTTTTTAACGCATTAAATTTTATGCATAAACGCGGATTAAACGTAATCCTGATTGCTCATGCAAGAGAACGTAATACAAGAGACACGAGCGGCGATGAATTTAAAAAATGGGGAATAGATATGGCTCAATTTGGGCAATATTCAGTTCCTAATCTACTGAGCGCAAAAGCTGATTTTGTTTTGTTTATGCAATCCAGCATAAATACGCGCAAAAAAGCTAACCAATTTGGAGGCGCTAGAACTGTAGCAGATCGTGATGAGCAGCCGGAAATCATCATTTATACACGCGGATCGAGTGCGTTTGATGCAAAAGTACGCACTGAAAAGATGGAGAATGTACAGGATCAATATATCATCGATCCTAGAGATCCCGAAACATCAAAACAATTATTTAGAGATTTGGAGAAATAAAAAACATGACAACATTCAAAAAAGATGAAACAAAAGTACGAAGTTTTTCAGCCGGACCAATTACACACAACGGTTTTTATCAAGTAACAATACAAAAAGCTTATGTCCGCAAAGGCACGCAGTCAGGCGCACAAAGCGAAGCAATACAGATTGATGGTGTAACAGAATCAGGTCAATACTGCTCTATCGGGCTATGGTATCAAGCCAAAAATGGCATGCAAACAGACAAAAACGGCAAGGATTTGCCGGCATTACAACAAATAAATGACTTGCAAGTTTTACTTGATATTGACGAGCTAAAAGCAGTGCCAGGCAAAGTTATGATTTATGATTATGAGCTTCGGCAAGATGTAGAAACTAAAAAAATGATTTTCAAAGAGCTGATTGGTGCAACTATTGGCGCATTGTTTGAAATGCGCTTTGATGACTATAAGAGCAATAAACAAGGCAAAGAGGTCTTTTCTCCAGAATTTTTACAATTTGGCGACGCTGAAACTATGGCAAGCGCGGCGGAATATCTTAGCGGTGATGAGCCAGTAGCAATACAGCGTTATCTTGATAGACTGAATTGCGAAGAGGATCGGCATATCGTCAAGCAATCATCAAACCAACCTAATGTACCTGTTAGTGAGCCATTGCCGCAAAAGTATGATGATTTTGATGACTCAATACCATTCTGATATTAACTAACACAACCGCCACGGATGGCTATTTTTAATAATTTTATAGGTGCTAAATGAAAAAACAAACAATCTACGAGCTGCAAATAGAGCAGCAACAAGCAATAGACGCAATCGAATGGTGCGACACTGACGATGAGCGAATAGAAGCATTAAAATCTTTGAATCTGACGTTAAAAAAAGTTGAAAATAAGCTGGCATTTTGGGTCCCGCTTCTAATGGAACAGCGCGGCAAAACTGAGCAGGCTAAAGTTGCATATAAACGCTTTAAAGAACAGCATGAAGCCAACATCAAACGCAACGAAAACAATGAGAATTGGATTGAAAGCCACGTTTTAAAGCTGATGGTTGATTTTAACATCGACAAATTTGATGATGGTTTATTTAAAGTTAATCATGGACTAACGCCGGGATCGGTTGAGTTATGCGTTGATTTTGACATTGAAAAGTTGCCTGACAAGTATGTGACAACTATTCCTGAGCAGAAAGTACCTGATAAAAAAGCCATGCTTGAAACGCTGCGTGCGGCCATTAAAGACGAAAAAGGCAAGCTGTTACCGGATGTTACTTATGTCGAATTGCCTGAATTACCTGGTGTTTTGCTTGACCGTAAAGAATCGCTGAGGGTTAAATAAACAGAAAAGCCTTGCTTTCTTTCACCAAGTTAAGTTAAAATAGCTTTAATTAATCAGTGTGCAGACTGATGAAAGTTTCTTCATGCCCTCACCTCTTTGGCCCCTTCATTATATAGCTGCACCCTATATTTTGTTTGTGGGCCGCTTTTTTTGTAGTATAATATAAATAGTCGTAGTGGACTATATGCAGAATTTAAACAAAACCGAATTATTTTACACGTTGGCTTCTGCAGCCTCCACTACCGTGTTCAAGAGTTCGGTTTTTTTTATGGCTAAAGAAAATGAAAAACGAATTAACACAAGAAAAATTAAAAGAATTGTTACATTATGATCCTAATATAGGAGATTTTATATGGAAAGAAAGGAAAAGTTTAATTGGCAAACAAAAAGCATTTAATACAAGATTTTCTGGCAAAAAAGCAGGAGTAAATAGTAGAGGATATTTAGTTATAAGAATAAATGATAATTTGTATTTTTCACATCGTTTAGCTTGGCTTTATGTATATTCTCAATGGCCAATAGATCAAATAGATCACATTAATGGAATAAGAAATGATAATAGAATAGTAAATTTAAGAGAGGCAATTAATGCAGAAAATTGTCAAAATCTTCATAAAGCTAGTAAAAATAATAAATCAACAGGATTATTGGGTGCATTTTATTGCAAAATAATGAAAAAATTTACTTCAAAAATAGGTATAAATGGAAATTATATAAGACTTGGATATTTTGAAACAGCTTTAGAGGCGCATGAAGCTTATTTGAAAGCAAAAAGAGAATTTCATCAATTTAATACATTATGAAAAAGGAATTAAGATATTTTCAAAAGGAAGCAATAGACTCGATTTTAGATTCATTAAAACGCGGAGAAACTCCTTATATTAATGCTGTTACAGGATTTGGGAAATCGGTTGTTTTAGCTGAAATAACAAGGCGTGCATTGAATAAAAATAAACGCATATTACAATTGGTTCCAAATCATACTTTATGTATTCAAAATTATGAGCAGACATTTAACCATATCGATAAAAAATCAGAGATTGGTATTTGTTGCGCAAAAATAAATAAATATGAAGTTAATAAACAAATTGTTATAGCAACTCAAACGTCATTTTTAAGTCGTAGGGCAACAAGCGGAAGTTTTGATATATTGCTTATTGATGAAGCTGATTTAGTAAGTCCTGAACCAACAACTACTTATCAAAAAATAATACGATCATTACAGCGTATTAATCCAAAAATGTTAATTGTTGGCATGACAGGTTCGCCGTTTAGAAAAGATCAAGGACAATTACATGATCCTGTTAAAGAAGGTATAAGGATTTTTACAGAATGCTGTTATGAATCAAATATACCAAGACTGATAAAAGAAGGTTATTTATCGTCAGTAAAAACACTTAATACTCATATTTCAGTTGATTTAACAGGAGTAAGATTAACAAGTTCGGGAGAATTTGATCAAAATCAAGCTGGTGTTAAATTCGATGCAATAATAAAAGATGCTGTTATAGATTTTAAGCAGCTTTTTAAAGAAAATGGAATAAAAACAGCTTTAATTTTTGCATCAACCATAGCAAATGGACAAAAGATAGTTGATGAATATAGAAATTACAAAGAATGTAAATTAGCACATGGTAATTTATCAAAAAACGAAAGAGATCAGTTAATAAAGTGGCTTAAAGATGGGCATGGTAATCGTTATCTTGTAAATGTTGGGCTTTATACTAGAGGGTTTGATTTTCCAGGACTCGAGGCATTAGTGCTTTTAAGGGCCACAACGTCATTGCGATTATATTTGCAAATAATAGGCAGATTGCTAAGAACTCATGATGAAAAAGACCATGGTTTTATTTGTGATTATGGTAGTAATATTGAGAGATTCGGGCCAATAGACAATATAACGCCTCCAAAATTACCAAAAAAGAAAGGCGATGCGCCTTTTAAATGTTGCGGAATAGCTGAATGTGGTGAAAGAAATACATTATCAGCAAAGAAGTGCAAAAAATGTGGCGCCGAATTTATCAGCGAGAATGAAGACGGTAATTACACAATGCGAACAAAAGCACAGGCTTTGGCCATGAAGCAGGAGGAGACAAAACAAACGTATAAAGTAGCTAGCGTCATGTTCGGAACCCATTATAAAAATGGTGTGGCTATGATAAAAGCGGATTTTTACGATGCAATGAGTGAATATATATGCTCTGATTATTATTATCTTGAACATTCAGGATCAGCGCAAGGTTTAGGCATAGCAAAGATAAAGAGTTTTATGAGGGACCCTTTTCACAATTGGCGCAAACTCTGTCAATTTGAGAATGGTGCGAATGTAAAAAATACGCTGTTTTTGCTCAATGAATATTACGATCAATTCTTTTATAAAATTCGTGAGATAGAAACGATGAGGGATGGTAGGTACACTAATGTGAGTAGGTATATAACATGATAAAAAGTTTTATTGCTTATATATCAAGCTGGATATTTTATTTTTTTGGTCATTTGGCTTTTTTATCAAAAGCTAATTTCATTTGTTTTGTAATGATGAATTTATCATTAAAAATGCAAGATTGGGGAGGCAATAAAAAACCATGGACATCTTAACTGCACTAAAACAACAAAAAACAAAAGAGCCGGCGCCAGACCGTACATTATGCAATGATGGATTGCTATCGGTTAGTGATGAAGTTTGGAATTTAACATACTGGTCTCAGTTTTACGACGTGCCGGTAAATGAGCGGCATGAATTTTTAACAAGAGTGGAGAAATACAATTTATGAAATACATACTAGACGTATCAAAAACAAATTTGTCCTGGTCAGAACGCGCAAAGAATTTTAAATATCTCTGTAAAACAGGTGAGCATCAATTGGATTATGATTTAATTGAATGTGACATTCCAAAAGACATTTATGCAGAAATAATAAAAAACAAAAATGGCGATACAGATCTATTTCCAGTTGGACTGTCGCATATACCAGTTGGCGCAACATTAACGAGGGTAGAATGACACGATGCAAACAACAGCAACCTAAACTACGCTGCACAGTCGATACAACATGCTGGTGCATGAATCTAAAAGCTCGAATCGAGCATGATAGCGACGAGTGCATGTCGCCAAGTGATATATTGCGTGAATTTTCGGATATATTGACGGATAGAGATACTATTTATTTAAGACGTTTAGCAGGATTGGAGTTTATTAAATGATTATGTATCAAGGTGGAAAATTCAGACACTCGAAAGCAATAGCGCCTGATGATTTTAAATGTATAAAAGAATTTGACCATATTCAACGTATACGCTCTAAAAATGGTTGCGGAAAAACAACAGAAAAGGTTTTTATTTATGATTTTGATAATTAAAACAATAATAGGCTGGATTATGTTAGCTATATTTTTAGCAATGATTTGGTGTAGGGGGAAACGTGATAAGTGATGCTGTATTTGCAGAAAAACTAGATGCAGCACTCAAAGCGCAAGGCATATTAAAGCGAGATAGAGTGCGCATAATCAAGAGAGAATTGACGGTTGTACCATTGCATTGCCGTGATAATTTTCTCGATGCTGCTGAGCTTAAAGCGGGTGTTTTTATCAAGCAAAAGAAGGAGGCTAAAACAATCCCAAGCGAGCATTCTGAGCAATGCGATTTTGTGGCATGGTTTAGGGCGCAATATCCTGGTGTGTTGATTTTCGCGATCCCGAACGGAGGCCACAGGGATAAGCGCGAAGCGCACAATTTAAAAATGGAAGGGGTTTGGCCGGGTGTGGCCGATTTGTATGTCCCAAAATGGCGATTATGGATCGAAATGAAACGACAGAATGGCGGTGACTGGTCACAAGAGCAACAAGATTTTAAAAAATATGTTGAGGAAGAATGTGGAGATACCTACGTTTTAGGGTGTGGTTTTGAAGATGCTAAAATAAAAGCATTAAATTACTTGACAATTAATGCAAAATCATTATAATTATTTGCAAGCCAACCAAAGCGGCGAGATCGATTCACCAACTATTTAGGGAATCGGCAAAAAAAAACATAATAATTTAATCTTAAGGTGCAGAAAAATGAAAGCGAAGGAATTATTAAAAAAACATAACGCCTGCAATGAAGCAATTGAGTGGGCAGGAGATAAAACAATACAAGAAGCTTGGGATACCTGTAAGCGCGGCGATTGGATGCTTTGGATATATAAAAAATTATATCCAAAAAATATACGCCAATTAACAATTGCAAAAGGTTATTGTGCTAATACAGTTAGACATCTGCTTAAAGATGAAAGAAGTTTAAAAGCCATTGATGCGTCTATTGATTTTGGCAATTATTTAATAGACGAAAATGAGTTAGAAATTATTTCCATCGCTGCTGATGCTGCCGCCATCGCTGCTGATGCTGTCGCTTATGCTGCTGCTTATGCTGCTGATGCTGCTGCTGATGCTGCCGATTATGCTGCTGCTGATGCTGCTGCTTATGCTGCCGCTTATGCTGCTGCTGATGCTGCCGCTTATGCTGCTGCTGATGCTGTCGCTTATGCTGATTATGCTTATGCTGCTGCTGCTGCTGATTATGCTTATGCTACTACTAAAAAACAAAATCAAAAACAAACTGCTGATATTTGCAGAAAATATTTAAAGTTGGAGTTTTGATATGATGAAGAAGAAAATAGCAGTTTTTGAATATATAGACTCATGCCTAGCCGGCGTTCAGACGGTTCGCGATTACGAAGGAAGTGGCTCTACAATTCGCGTTAGCGAATGGCTGGAAGTAGACTTCCCAGAGCGTGAAAAATCCGAAATCCTGCCGGAAATCGTGGAAGGAATTGATAAGGAAATCGAAGAAATCAAAGAGAAGGCAATGAACGCTGTGTCTGAGTTGCAAACAAAAAAAGCTGAATTACTGGCTTTGAGGCATGGTGAACAATGATAAGGGGCACGGTGGATGTCCGCATAAACTCAAAAATAATTCTCACTGTGCAGTATATCTATACTATACAGGATGGTGAACCTGCTATCGATTATGATCACGTATGGCTAAATTCAATAGATATTTCCGAACTGATTGAGAACAACTATATCGTACAAAAAACAATTGACGATACCATAATAAAATATGAACAATCAACAATTTAATAATTTAAACGTGGGTGACATAGTACGATCAAATCCCACCGGATTGGCGTATATAGTCACTCAAATATTTGGTGACAGAATAACGGCTGTTAGATCTGTCGATATAACAAATCCTATCGAATGGGAATTGGTGAGAAAAAATGAACAAAACCATTGAAAGCATACAAGGTCTTTTAGACACCCTAGAACGCGAGACAAAGAGCTCAGATGCATTGATTATTATTGATCGCATGCGCCTAAATCTTGCTTTATTAAAACAAAATCACACTAAAAAGAAATTTCAGGAACAAAAATGAAAAAAATATTACTTACAACAATTTTAGCAATGTCAGCATTAACTGCCAGTGCGGATATGATATCAATCGGGCTATTTGAAAAGGTTGAGCCACCAGACGTGCCATTAGGTGAGCCAAATTTGCCACCTGCGCATCATGTTCGGTCCTTTAGCGATGGCAATGGAGCGATAGGCGATTTAATACCGGCACAGTCAGGAGCTTATCACGATTTAATGATCCCCTTTATTGATGGTTCTCTTAATGGGATCAAGACAATTACAGTCTGCAATGCCTCGGCTCCTGGCAGTGGATTGAGCGTAACCAGTGCATTAAAAAACCTGGGTAATGGAGAGTATTATCATTTTGAGATGGTGCAGCCGCAGGCTTGTGTTACTCATGTTTTTCCTGCTGTTTTGCACTTTACGCACCATATCAGGAACAGAACGAAATGTTTAAATTATGGCAATACTGATGCTGTTTGTAGATATCAGATATTATTGACCTATTAAGCAATGATTAAGTGTATTATCTGCAAGCATAAAGATAATCGAGGAGATAGCTTTATGCTCCCTGTTTATTGTAAAATTACGGGCCAAAGAGTTGAAGAATGGATAAAAATCTATCCGCCTAATTGCCCAAAAATTATAACTAAAAAAATAAATTAATCTTATGCTGAATAGAACCAGCCAAGCCTATTAACAATGCTCAAATCGTGCTGGTCTTTTATTAAAAAGAAGCCAAAAATGAACTGGAAAGACATCAGTATTTATAGCAAAGATGATAAAATAAAAGTGCCGAGAACTTATGAATTTAGATGCGCAGGGTTTTGGATTATAGTCACAAGAAGTCTATATCACTCCCCAGATGCTTGGATTTTGAGTTGCACGCCGTTTGTGAGGAATTTAGAAATAAGTACGGGGACATACGAAGAAGCACAAGCAGCGGCAATTGAATATATGCGAAAGTATTTTGAAAGCGCCATTTCTATTCTCAGTGGACTTTAAGCAATCACTCCACCGGCATCAATATAAGCGATTTTTAATTTATCAAGCTTATTTTCATGTTGGCCATAACCGGCGCCAGGTAGAGAGGCCCAAATCCTAGAACATTTTTTAATAGCTTCTTCAAAATTTCCATTATTAATATCATCGATTGCTTTGCATTCTTTAATTTGTTGTAAAGCAATTATATCCTGGGTAATAGGTGAAAAGTCATTTAATTTCAATCTTATACAATAAGCTATCCAATATTTATAAAGCAATTGATAGCGACCGGCAGCCGTAGAATAATTATTTATTGATTTTATAAAAACTTTGGCATTAGGATGTTTTGAATAATCATTAAATAATGCACCACCGACAATCACATTATAACCATTATCGCCTAATTTTGACGTACCTTCACTTACTGCAATCATATCCAAAAAAGCTTTTTGATTCTGATTCATTATTTTAATAATCCGTGTGAGTTCATCCAAACAGCTATGCCAATAATTGATGCGCCAATTATAAAAAACAATTTACCAGTTATTTCCTTGCCAAAGTCAATAACATTATTAGCAAGTTCTAATTTAGCTTCATCTTTAGCCATTTCATAAAGTTTTTTAGCTAATATTTCTAAATGCTCATCTGACAAATGGTTATATTCATTATATTTTGGACAATTTTTAAAATTATCTTCAATCATTTGCTAGCCTTAATTACCCGCTTTTTTTTTATTGCTTCCAATTCATATTGAAGTTTATTTAATTTTGAAAGTTGATCATTAATTGACTCGTTAGTATCGCCTAAAATCTCTGTTTGTGATCCATCGATTTTAGAAATTTTAGGTTGATACTTTGCGTCAAGATCGTGAGAATAAATCCAATAGCCGCCAACAAGTGTACTCATAAGAGTAAAGCTGCCTGCCATAAGTTTAAGTCCATTACTTATTTGATCGCGTAGGGCATTAAGGCCGGATGAGATAGCAGTTAAGGCAATAGTAAGCTCGGTATCACGCAGTGATAGTTTATCAATCGTCTCTTCGTGATCAATTTTTGATCGTATCAAATCTTCGTGCGTTATTTCAAGACGCACGACGCGATCACGTAAATCATTTAAAACATCAATCCTTCTATCTCCACCGCTTACATTTTCATTTTGCATAATTTACACCTAATAACAATAAATAATTAAATTTTGATATAATTATAAGTGTTTTTTGATCTTGCAATTAAAGACTTCACGTTTTGGAGTAGAATTTTTATCATTGCATAATGATTTACAGCCAAAATCAGTCCTTTCCCACCTATCCTTTTTGTGTCCTTCAATAAATGTTTGATAGCTCATGTTGATAGGATTATCAATCCCACCACATTCAAGCGGACAAACGTGATCTACAACAAATCCCCTGCGCCCATGCGGATAACCCTGTTGTTTATCAAAATGATGTTTTTGTGTTTGTGACCGGCACGTTGTTTCATCTGCATAACTTGCAAACGATAATGCAATCAATAATAAGAACAGTTTCATTTTGATTGCGCCTGTGATGTAACATAAATAAATGCTAATTTAATCAACGAATCGAGCAGCGCCCCGGCGATTTCTTCTGCAAATGGTAGCAACTCCACTTTAAATAACATAGTTAAGTCTGCTTTAATTTTGTCATGTTTTGCTTGTCCAGACAAATCTTTACCCATCATATCATGTGCAAACATTTTTGCATCTTCCCAAATTTGGGGGTTACTGGCTATACGTGAAACCACTACGCCAGCTATTTCTATTTCCATCTGTTTTGTATCGATTTTCATAAATTCTCACAAGTTAGTTTAAAAAGGATGTAAGCTTGGGGCGAGTTGAATTGCTCAATGCTCGCTCCAGGCTTACATTCAATTGGTTGCTGTTCTGAAATAGGTGCAGATGAGCAACTATTTATCGTTAAAACCAATATGATCAGTAGACGCAACTGTAACATAACTACCAAATACCAGTCCCATTTGCGTTAATCCGTTTGCTATTGTGTGCGCATCCATCGTGCTGATGTGTGCGCCTGTTGGTAAAAAACCATCAACAAGCTGAATAAGCACAAGAAAAAAACCAGTCAATAGCTGGGCGTTTTTCCAGGCTGCCTTGTTGTCGAGGCTTTTCCCTTTGTATAAAACTTCTATTAATAATCCAATTTTATCCATGTTAATACCCTATTGCAAAATAATGTATAATTTGACCCGCAACATCAGAATGACCGTTAAAGCCATTGGCTGTTTTTGTGTCCCACCATGCTGTTGTTGCAGTCGTCCCCGTGCTTGTTGGCGTTAGTTGTATTGAGTTACATGCTGTTGGGAAAGGCACAGGAAAAGTTACGGCAGTCGCTGCGCCAGGAGTCGCGCTTGCTGTAAATGACCCATGTTTATAAACCATTCCATTGGGCAGCGATTGCGTTCCACTTGTACCTGTAGTTGATGCAAAGGCATCCGCATCAAGTCCAGAATTTAAAATATACCAAACAGTACCATTAGTAACCAATGTTACGCTCTGCCCTGGCTGAATTGTGCGCGTATTCGAATTTAGAGCGGATCTATAATAAATAAGTTCGGCGCCATTCGCCGTTATTGTGTATGTATAGTTTGAAGGTTGAAAAGTATATGTTTGCCCGGGCTGCATTGATACAACAGGCGGCAATGTGATTGCAATAGCGGCATTGACTTCGTACCAGTTGCCGGCTTCGTTTACATCAAGAGTCTGGTTAGTACTTAATACACGGTCAATAGCACCACCCAGTTTTTTATACCACAAACCATGATTTGGATTTAACTCATTAATGTTTGTGCCATCTGTATAAACAATCAGATTTGTAAACCGACTTAATACTACTCCAGATCCGCTTGCTGTCTTTGTAGTAATTGAGTAATTGCCCGTCGTTTGGTTCGATACAATCCATTTCCGTGCAGGAGATGCGGGTAAAATAACATTGATATTAGCGGTTATTGCGCCTGTCAATATAATTATATTACTCGCTGCTTCTACCGCTGTTAATGTTACATTAGATGATCCAGCAACGGATTTTGTGAGCAAAGTTGTGTTAGCAGTCCCGGCCCAAGGCAACCATGAAATACCTATTGATGCCGGTGTGCTATTGAAGTTTGTAGTATTGCTAGCCAAAACATTAACATAACTGTTCAATCCATCGTCAGACTGCAAAACTACGCCAACTGGATAACCGCCAAGCGCTGTAGACAATGCAGCATCAAAACGATATTGGCCGCCTTCTCCTTGAAAAGCCGTATGACTGGTTATCGCATTAAGTATGCCATTCATATCTTGACCGGACGGTGGGACACCGCCTGCGGCAGGGTCAAGAAAATTTAATGGCGGAAAGCCATCTGTAAAACTTGCCGCTCCAGGCGTTATACTAATTTGTGAAGCATCGGGAACAGTGCGTTTATATCCTGCTCCTGCGCTTTCGCCGAAGGGTCTTAATAAGTTTGTGGGTCTTGTAATTGCCATTATGAAAAGTCTCTAAAAAATGCGCCAGTTCCGAACGCGGTTGCGCGTCCGGTTTCTAAAAATCCAAAAGTTGTTGCTGTCGGGTATTCCATTATTTCAAAATTTACACCCGTCGGAGGCTCAAAGACATTTGATTGTTTTAATATTGCTAATTCCCAATGTTTCAAATAAAACTCAAATGTCAATCTAGCATTCATATTGCCTGACGTACCAATATAAGCACGTCCCCGATTGGGAAACAATTGCATCAAAATTTTATTATATGCGCTATAAGTAGTTCTTGATATATTAAATAACGCTTTAGCGAGTATCATTAACCTAAAAGCTTCATTCGACAAAGCATAATTTGTCGATGCCGGGATCCCCGCGTAAAATTTGGCTTGTCCAAAGCCTTTATAATTACCCTCTACAAATCCAAAATAATCTGATTTAGGTAATTGAATAACACGATTTACATTAACAATCCTGCCCCAAATATTAAGAAATTCTCCTATTGCAGTGCTGATATTCCAAGCAAATCGATAAAAATTCTCCGCATCTTTATCAAGACTTACAGCATTATCAAATGTATCAATTATCTCCAAAATAATAGGTGAATTAGCATATTGCGCCAAAATCTGTTGGCGTGCAAAAGCGCGCCATTCAGGGTTTGAATCAATATTATTTTGTTGTAAAAATAACATTTTATTGTATTAAAAAGATGACAATGCAGCTCTAACCCAAACATTCGTAGCCGTACAGATGTAGATATAGTTTGCAGTAATACGAATCTCTCCTGCTATTCCTGTATCCGTTGATGAGGCTGGTGCGGTATTTAAAGCATTAAGTTGAAATTTGCCAGCATGAGTAGTACCGCCCAGGTAAGTATCAGTTACACTGCTATTACCTAGCGTAGCGGTATTGCTGCCATTACCAGTTGCAGAGTCACCTATAACAATTTCATTAGTACCACTACCAGCCTTGGCTTTTGTGGAGTCGCCAATAAATATTGAGGTTGTACTGCCCGTGTTAGCTGTTGATCCGTCCGTTAGATAGCGTCCAGCATTATAGCCAAAGCCAACACAATGATTACCTGTCGTCAGTCCAGCCAGCGCGTAAGCGCCAAATCCGTTATTAAGGCTAGATGAGGTAGAAGATCCCAAACAGCCGCTACCAAAAGCACAACCAGAACTTGTCGTTGTTATGTTTTGATAGGCTCCTGCGCCAAATGCTGTTGTATTACTGCCTGTTGTTAAGTTTCTCAGTGCTGATGCGCCGACCGCCGTTACGTTAGCCGATGTTGTTATATGCTGCGCTGCATATTGACCGATACCGCAAGAACTTGATGCTGTTGTTGCATCTTGTAACGATGCATAGCCGAACCCGGTAAGACCGCTGCCTGTTGTAGCATAACCACCGGACAATGTACCGGCAAATAGGTTGCAGCTTGAAATGTTTGCCCGTAAAGAAAATACATTATTTCCTGATGAATCAACAAGTTTCATAACTCCTTGAGACGAGTCATACAATCGTCTCAACGAAACAACAATAGTGCCGTTAAAATCAGTTGTTGGGGTTATAGATAAAGTGCCAGTTGCTGCTGTTCCTGTATTAAACTCGCCTGTTGCTGTATAAGCTGCGCTTGTTACGCTGCCGAAAGTTATAGTAAAACTACCGGCCGTCCTGCCAGTAACCGTAAATGTCGCCCTATATCTAATGCTTGCTGTAGCAGACAGGGTATTTGTAAGTGCTGTAGTATTGCCTGCCGTGTGCGTAAATCCAGCAGTAAAACCACCCGTCCAGCCCGTACTTGTCCAGTTGGTTGTATCAAGCAATTCGTTGGATAATGGCGGAAGTCCTGTTTGAACAATATTAGGATAGTTAATATAACTACCAGAGTATTTATAACCATTACCGACAGTGCTAAACAATTCAGTAAAGTTCTGCAATATTTTATTGACTACCAGCGCCCGACCTGCCGGGTTAAAGTGCAGCGAATCACTGCGCAAAGAGGTTGGCGTAATGTCGTTGCCAAAATCTATAACGTCCTGTGCCTGGTTAGGATCGTATTGATTAACCATGTATGTGCGGATATCAATATAATGATTTCCGTAAGTCGCAGCGAGGTAATTATTAAGCTGTATTAAAGTAACATAATCGGCCTGTCCTTTATATTCGATTGCGTAGTTTCCGTTTGGTATTGATAAGATAAGATACTTGTCAGTAGTCAATGCCGCAACCATTTCGGCTATGTCTGCTTTTACTGTTGCTGGTGATTCGAGGTTGTTACGGCCTGCCCAAATTATTGTAGGTAATCCCCATTTTTCTGGATCTGCTAAGAAGCGTGCCTTAATCTGTGTTGATGTTTCACCACCCACGCCGCCGTTATAGACAATCTGATTAATCTGATTAGCTAAGATGTCAGGATATTTACTGCCTGGATCGCCTGATGTTAGACTATCTCCCCAAGCCGCAATGGCAGAATCAATTACTAATGATCCTGATAGTGGAATCCAATTATTGCCATCACAAAGATATTTATCTATACCACCAACTGTCCACTCGCCTTTTCCAAATAATGTAGCGCTTGGTCTGTCAGCTAATAAAGAGCTTGATCCACGATTGTACCATTCGACACCGTTAGATGATAGATCAATATGATAAGCTGATGTTGAAATTTGCGCTGTACCAGCACCAAAAGCCGATGCTATTGGTAATACCGATAGTGATGAAATTGTTACGGGATTTTCTCTATTAAATAATGGCATATTTAAAATTCCTCTGCTATAAAAGTTTGTCCGGTTGTTGCACCATAAATTGAAATGGCATAACTTGTACATCCAGCAATAGGACATTCATATAATGCGCCTGGTTGTAATTGTTTTGATGATAAGCTCGCGATTCCATTTGTTATATTAAAATAAAGCGTTCCTGCACTTGTATTTTGCAAAGAAAATCCACGTCGAACAGGATTGGCAGCCATTAATTGCTGCGCTGTACCTCCAATCGTTATTGTCCCAGACCTATCAATAGGTGTTACGGGTGGAAAATAGATAGGGATTGGATTTGTTTTGGAAACATCGCCATCATTAATACCATCAGATCCCAAAACGATTTTATTACGCTGATACTGAACACCTAAAATCTCATCGCTTGCGACGATTGACCCATTTAGACCTGGATTTAAAACTACATTATCAGCCATGTGCTGCGCCCTATGTAAAAGTTACTGTTATATTTGTGTCCGAAAGCGTAGGAATTTGATCCATTTGCATCGCCACGAATGTTTTATTCGCTGTGCCAACTCCGAGTTGAACGCTATATATATGCGCCCATGCACCAAGATTTATGATTGCAGAATAATAACGACTCGCAAATATTGTCGATGCAATACGCGCTTTCCCTTGTTCATCCAGGCCGTTAAATGCGTCAATTATTGCTTGTTTGACAAGCGATATAGCATTAGCCGGAACGCCGCTATTTTGTTGCATTGAAACATTAAATAAAATCGGTGTAACTATTGGAATTTGATAAGTAATTAAATAGGATGGATATGGAACAGTATATAGACCATTTCCATTGTCATAAATTGTTACATTAGTATTACCATTAAAATCACAACCAGGAGACATTTTATTAAAAATTGCTTGTGCAATATTGTTTTGATTGCCACCATAAGCGGCGACATAGATCGAATGAGGCAATAAATAAACTCCATAAAAGCCACAATGTAATGAAGTTGAGCCTAATGATTGACTAATACTCAAATTATAGGTTCCTATCCCACCTACGCCTGTTCCTGCGCTTATAATGGTTTGCCCTTGTTCGACAAGAACACCTGTTACCATCATACCAATCTCAATAATACCTGACGATATTGCAGTAACCGTTAAAGTGGTTCCTGAGATTGAACCTGTAAAAGACGCGCCACGAGGCAACATGCTAGTATTTTGATATGTAAAAGCATCGGTTACACCTGAAACATTTAAAACATTAGCTAAAATAGCGGATAATGATCCCTGTGCATTTAATGCGACAGATTGTTGTCTACGATATTCAAATGCTTGTGGTGTTTCTACATTTGTTCCTGGTGTTCCTTCGGCTAAATTGGTTATTGAGTCCCAACCAGAAATGCCTTTATAAATTCGATTCAAATAACCAATAGGGCAGGAAATTGGGCCAGTTGTAGAGCAAGAAAAAGTTAAATCAACGTAACCAGTTCCAGAAATAATGCCATCATTAAGACAAACATAAACATTGCCCGCTTGATCTTGCGCGGTTAAATCTGCATTGATTAATGTATTTTGTAAACCATAACAACGTGCTGTAACAATTGTTGGAGATGCCGCTATACGTGTTAAATAATAAAGTTGTCCAATTCCATCCTGCATACGCCCGGTTGATGTGCGCGGGTCTATACCTGCAATGAAATTAAGCCATTCATTATTCTTATTGCCAATAATCGCCGCTTCGGATTGAGTTAATTGTCCAACAGGGTTGCTCAGATCATTGCGTAAATTACCGCCAAAAGCATTATTAAAATCATTGAATCTACCTGTTAATATGTCCGCCTCTTGTGGTACAACAAGACCGTTTTCAGTCCATTGAATTTGTGGGACATTACTAGAAGCTGACATTATTTAATTGTCCTGTCGTATCAATAAATTCAACTGCGCCTGTTAATTCACGATTGGTTAATCCTGTGATTATTGCTCGTGCTGAAACTACGCCATTAACTTTTAAGGCTTCATCTTCAATCAATTTTTTAATTAGAGACATAGGCGGAAAATGGCCGAGTAATTGTTCAAAATACGGGATGCCTTTATCAGTATTATACCAGCATTCACCTTTAAATGTTCGTATTGCACTTGCCACATCCTGAGTGATAGAGTAGGGATCGCTAGCCACGGCAATACTGCCATTTGCATCAATTAATAAATCCCAGGTAGAGGGATTAAGTAAAAATGTATCTGACATTAATTAGGTGCTCCAGTATTACCACTGCCAGTTTGCACTCCACCATGAGTATGAGTATGTAAATGCGTACCATTTGCCACTACATCAACGCTAGCTGTCAATGTTCCATTCACCTGCACAGCTCCATTAATTGTTGTTTGTGGGGCAGTTATAGTCACATTATTGGTTGATATAATCTCTATCCCATTTATATCACTAATTCGTATAAAACGCAAGGGAATAGCATTTAAAAGACCACCAATATAAATCCCATCAGCCCAATCGTTACGCCTAGCACTACCTGGGGTAGAGGGAGCTTTTGATGCTTTTACTCCTGATATATCATTATTTGCAAATACCGCTAAACCAATATCGCCTATTTGTGGATCAATGATAATTGCATTTAAACCTCCCTGTATGCGAATATAGCCCATTCCATAAATAACACCGTGAACAATAGGATTTTGCTTTCCGTCAACTTGGTGTACTAAAGGCTTAACGTCAACTGTACCCGTATAATTATTTGTCCCTGCATCCGGTAAATCAACTCCGACCACTTGCACAAGTGTCATAAATGTGGCCTTATTCAAGATTGATGTAATAAGAGCAAGCTGTTCATTATAACCTTCTATTCCATCATTGGGTGTAAATACGGAAGTGGCTGTCATTGTCCTACCCTATTGCAATATAATGTTGTAAACCATGCGCCGCTACCGTTAGGCTGTTCGCTTTCAAGGGAGTGAATGATTTGATTAACTCCCCATATTCCACTTGCTGGTGTTATCTCCGATTCTACTTGAATATGATCGCCAAGCCTGAGAACAGAATTATAAATACAAGTGACCAAAATTCCTGCACCCGAATAAGTTGGATAGCCGACCATACCAGTATTAGGCGATAATAAAAACATTTCTCCATCTTCATTTCTTGCGCCGCCACGATTCCATATCGCAAGTGTGCCTTTTTCAATCGTAAAATTTATGCGAGCCGCACGGCAAATAGCACGTATTTTATCAAGCGTTGATCCTGGGAAATAAGCATTGATTAACGTCACACTAATATTTTGTGTATTTTCAAAAGCAAGACCAGAATCTTTTGCAATACTGGCAAGCATATCTTTTACATCAGCCGCGCCTTTATAGCTTGTCGCTCCAGCTGGATTGATAGCCAAATCACCAGGCGTTGTTGATATGATATTCAATACAACATCAGGCTGATTCGTTAAATCCGCCCAAGCTTGATTAATCGTACCTTCAAATGCCAGATGCATATCTCCATCAGTGCCTGCTGCTATCAATATTTTATTATTTAAATATTCCTGTGGCGATATGTTGTTGACTGCGGTTAATCTATTTAGCATTTCAAGAGGCAAGCCAAAAATCTGGCATTGCAATGTTCCTTGTGATTCTCCGCCTGCCTGTGCGATATATGCTCCGACGCGATGTCCTGTCAAAGTCATCGTATCGCCTTTACCATCGCCAAAAGTTGCAGGTTCTTTAAGCTGTATGGTTACATCGATTAATCTCTTTAAGAAAGCCATCTTAATTGAAACCTTGTACCGAAACCGCTGGAAACTGGATCATCAAATCCTTGCGTATCGACAAACATAAGCTGTCCTATAAACCCCGTGTAGCTATCAAAAGGCATTGCAGTCCTATCCAAACATTTTATACCTGTGCCTATTGCAATATTACCCTGATATAAATCCAGATATATACCTGTTGATTTCTCATAAACAGTTATTTTATAGTTTTGTGATCCCAACAAAACGCCTACGCTTTGTGGCGTGTTTGGCTGTAATGGGATTATATATGCAGTCATGTTGTTGTTGTCCTTATTTTTTGTACTTGACCGCCATTATTAACATTTTCTGCTGATTTTGATTTTACAGGAGCGGAATAACCAACATCATTTGTTAATAAAATCTCCTTAAAAAATAACTCTGCAAATAGAATGTTCGTTCCTTCATCAGAACGCTGTTTGTAATTATATCTCTCAAGATTGCAATTAGAATAAGTTATGTATTTTGTTACTACATCATATAAATTTAAATCATTATTGATTTTATCAATTTCTTGTAAACATCTATTTATTTCATCAATCGTCCCTTCCTTGATGATTAATACAGGTATTTCAAAAGGCGTTATTACTTTGTTATATGAAGAAAATGCGCCTTTTTCTTGTCGATAATTAGCTATTATCGAGCCATTTGTAATATTAAAATCTAAAATACCATCAATAGTTAGAGCAGGTTTATTATTAAGATAAATGCCATATTGCGGCTGCAATAATCCTAAATAATCAAGCGCAAGATTTTCTATGGCTCTAATTTGCGTATAAATTTGAAAAGGTATTTGTAAATCATTTAATAGTGCAGGAATACCGTTAGCCATTATGCTGTTTGTCCTGTATTAAAATTATTAAATAGTGTGCTCATCATTGCAGGCCGTATTGATTGCGCTATGCCTTTTGCGTCAGTAGCTTGGGTCGTTATGTTAATTGCATTTATTTTAACGTCTGTTTGTGCATTATTTGTCGTTGTATTTGCCATTGGCTTGGCTGTTGCGCCATTTGCTATAGCAATAGGTTTGTGCATACGTGTTGCCCAATCTTGATAAGATTCAGGCTTATGCCCTAACAGATTATTTAAACTATCAATTATTGTTGATGGTGGTGGTTCTTTTTTAACTATGGGTTCTATGGGATGAGTTTCTTTTTTGACAATATTTATTGGTTCATAATTGCCTAAAATTTTCTTAACATAATTTTGTGTTTCAGGGAAATTAGGTAATTGATTATTTTTTATATTACCAGCCCCTGCATTATAAGCACCTAAAGCTAAATCAGTTCGACCAAATTTATCAAGGTTGATACGCATTAATTTAGCTTGTGCTTCAATGCTGGCTAATGGATCAAATGGATTAGCAAGTCCTATATCTTTCGCAGTATCGGGCATGAATTGTGAAAACCCCTTTGCACCCGCTGGACTCACAGCTTTAGGATTAAATCCACTTTCTTGTTTTGTTTGTGCTATCAATAAATTCGGATCAATGCCGTATTTCTTTCCAACTTCTGCATATTTATCTAGTACAACATCATAATCAAAACCATATTGCTTAGAGGCTTTGCGCATAGCTTTTAAATTTTCTTGCGCAGCTCCTTCCTTACCTTCGCCAGTTACATACTCAATAATTTTTTCACCAGCATTCAAACCTTTTTCTATTAATGGGTCTAATATTTCACCAAATTTTTTGTGAATTGCTTCCCCCTCAGCCATTCCTGCCCACATCACACCCAAAGCCATTGAAACTTTGCCTAAGCTAAGAGCCAATAGACCAAGAGAATTAATTAAGGGCAATAATCGAATAGCTGCCAATCCGATTAAAATATTTTCCCATCCGCCCATTTTTTGCACTAATTCATCAATTTGATTTAAAAATGGCTGTGCAGATTTGTACCAGTCCTTGACCATTACAACAAATTCATCTTTGTGCGCTAAAATCCATTCTCCAAATCGCTCAAATTGAAAAATTGCCCATTTAATTGCAGGCAATAAAGCAAGAGTAATATCAACAGCAACGGCATTAAAACGATCCTGTAATCCAGATAAAACTACACGCAATCCTTGTGCTTTCTCTGTTGCATCTTTGTTTTTGTTGGCTAATTCCTTTTGTGCGTCAACCAACTTTTTTACAACATCTGGACCTTGTACTAATAAATTAAAAGCCCCTTCATCCAATCCCCACATTTGTGCCAATGCTAAAGCATCAGCTTTGCCATACTTATTTACTGCTTCTTTTAATACTCTAGATTGCTCTTTTAACCATTCCTCTGGATTATTGGCATATTTTTTTGGATCAAATTTTCCACCTAAGCTAAAAAAGCTTAAATCGCCAATATGAGCACTTGCAAGTCTTTCGCTAACAGCCCTTCCACCTTCATGAGCAAAAGATACGGCATCTTTATTCGCTTGCGCTAAGGCTCGCGTCATACTTTCCGCCGATCCGCCTGCCTTTTCCGCTGCCATGCCCCAGGCTTGTAATCTTTCCGGTGCCATTTCCATATTAGCCGCGGTAAAGCCAAGATTAGCCATACTATTAACGGTATTTTTTACAATACGTTCTATGCCAGCACTTCCGGCAAATAATGATAGTAACAACAAAGCTTCATTACGAATCTGCTTAAAAAAAAGCGCTCCTTGTGCGCCGTTCTTTTCAAGGTCATCGGCAGTTCTTTTTGATGATTTGCGAGTTTTTTCTAAACCTTCCTCAGTTTCAACAATGCCTTTTGATACGCCTTTATCGACGAAACCAAGTTCTATTAAAAATTCCTCAATTACATTGCCGGCCATTATTTATTATCCATTTGTGCACGTTTATTAGCTTGATAAGCATTAAAAGAATCAACAGTGATTATTTCAATCATATTATGTAAATCCTTTTGTCCATAAACTGTTTGTAATTCATGAAGAGTTGCCATTCTTTTACTGACTACCAAACCGATAAAGCTGGACATATTGACATAATCAAGAATATCTTGTTCATCAATAGAAATGTGTCCATAGTCAACTACTTTTCGGCTATTAAAAAATCCAGATGCAACATTAATGCCTCTTTTCGTAATTTGGCGAGTGTTACCGGTTCTTCAATATCGTCCTGTATCAATTCCCTTATGACGTTTGGTTGTTTTGGATCGGGAATGATTTTAATGCAATCAAGCAATTCATTAAGCAAAGGCTTGAGCGAGTGATAATCAATATTACCAACTGTTTTGCTAAAAACTGCTGATACAACTGCCATCATGCCCAATTTTTGTGCATTTTTGGGTATATCAATACCTGCATTAAGCAAACATAAAATAGCGCGATAACCCCAATCTTCGGATTGTGCCGCGGGCATTTCAGTTATTAAAAATTGTTTTCCTGAATCACGACCGCATTTATCGTCGCAAGTATAGAGTTTTGTTAATCTAGCCATTTAAAAATTCCAGTAAAATTTTTACAGTAAAGAAAGGAATGGATGAGGGACGGTACTGTGCCGCCATTCGAGAATGACTCTATCATCCATTTAATTTAACTTATTATACGCCAACCATCGTTATTTTTTCCCATTGGATTTTGAACGAAATGGGTTGTGAGATTTTACGAATATCCGGTATAGATTTTCCGCTAATCAATATTCCGCGAGATAAAACATATTTATATCCAAGGTCTGGAATAATAATAGATGCCTCTGCACGATACATTGATTTATTAGTAATACTGGCTTGTAGCCAGTTAATAATCATCGGTACACCATTTGATGTGGGCTGCAATGTTAACGTCTGTATAGGGGCATTAGGCACGAAACCGCCCAACAATTTACCCTCCAAACTCATGACTGTTTCCGCAATAACCAAATCCTCAGTGCCAAAAGGCGCGTCCGCGCTAAATTGATCTAAAATCTGAGGTACTGGATAAAGGCTAGTAACTGCAAGGCCGAACGTGCAATTTGCCGCTGTAAGTGATTTTTCCGCCATTGTCTTAGCCTATTATTGTAAGAGAGTTGAAGTCATGTTAATTTTTTGTACAGCTTGACCGTCCATATACCAGAAATTAATATTAGGGCTTGTCCGGTTGCCGCGAGCTGTGCCGCCTGGGTCTTTGACTTGTAGATACCAACCTTGTTGAAACAATGTTCGATCTATTGCGGTTCCGGCTGCATTATTAATCGCAACAACCTCAGTTGATGTTGGTTGTACACCTACACGGATAGCGCCATAATTAATAGCTGCATTAATATTATCTCTTAATGCTGTTTCAATCATTGTGTAGCCATAATCATTATATGGTATTGATGGGACACTCATTAACAAAGTCATCAAAGTGCTTTGAAAGCTAGCGTTCATCCAAATTTGATTGATATACGAATCCAACCATTTAAATGGACCTGAAACACTACCAGGATAAATAAAATTGAATCCCTGTGCAGCGGTTGCATAAGCGCCATAAAAGTTTAAGCCATTGGCAATAAGAACATCTCCGGTAGTTTGATCAGTAACACTCGGAATCAAGCCGGATTGATTTTTGAAAGCGAAAGTTGGGCGATTATTGGTTTGAGTAAAATCAATACTTGAAATAAAACCACATAAAGCCGCTGCGTGAGTTACGCTATTATATAATACGGTTGTTCCACTAGAGCCATTTTGCGCTAATTGATATTCAAATGTTGCTGTGGTGTTAGGAACGATTGTATTGACATCGGTATCCCAAGCAATATAAACATAACGATTATTTTTGCTGTTTGTCCATGTTGCGAAAGCTGTTTTATCAGCCAAAACAGGCTCAAACAATGTAGTAAATACAACCCAGTTTGTTGAGATATTTGCAATCGCTGTCATTGCACTAGTAGGATTGGTAATTGCCGCGCCTTGAGACAATGTTCCTGCTGCCAAACCAATGCCAGCCGCGAGGGTTCCTGTCGCCTGTGTGATTGTAGATAATGCGCCCGTGGTGCTGGATGTAATGACAAATGCGCTTGATATAGAATCAAAAGTGCAAGTCACGCCGGTAAATCCGGCGGTAACTAATGCGCTTTGAATTAAAGTAGCTGCTGCGCTAAAAGATGCCGCACCGCTTAAATTGATTGATGCTGTAGTGTGCGCTGTGCCATCAATGGTTAATGTCAATGTACCGCTTAATGCCTGCAATTGAACAAGTGTCATTGATGCTAAAGACGTGCCGCGTAAATAAGCCGCTACCGCTGCCGCATTATATTGATAAAAATACAATAATCCGGGTTTACTCTGACTGATTGAATAGCCATTGAAATAAACCGATGCTAATGTTGCTTCAGTTGATGTTGAACCAAAATAAGTTGCTACATTATCCGCGCTGGAAAAAGGCAATAACGAACCGATAGGGACGCGGGTTGATGATGTTAAAAATACCGAATTGAGTGCAAGTTGTTGACCTCCCGCGCTTAAAACATTAGGATTGACTTGAACTATTGAACTGACTGGAATTGTAGCCATTTTTTATTATCCTGTTACTGGATGAAAAGTAGGTTGTAAGTTATTTGCTGATTGTTGAGGTAAATTGACAATTGGCGTATAGGCTAAATGGGCATCAATACTCCAGCGTTCTGTCATTTGATAATTGCCTCCAACAAAGGTTAATTGGCGCGGTTCGCTTGTATACATGGGTTTAATGCCATACTGAAATAAATAATCAGAACGCATCAAATTAAAGAAAATCATCACCATATTGCTAGAATTAGTCCCATAAAAATCAAGCTGAACCTGATAATCTGAATCTAATTTTTCTTGTCTGGTTATTTCGGCATTTGGCGCAATTAGATAATCTGACCCATTAGTACTTAACCGTGAAACCATTAAAGGCTGCATGGCAATGTAATCATTAAGCGGTTGTGCAACACGGTTGCTTAATCCTTTGATAACTTCAACACCAAATAAATCAATCAATGCCAAACGCAAAGCTCCATAAACATCGTTTTGTGGATAGCTTTGTTGTTGATTAAGTAATAGCATCTTGTTGAACTACTGTTACTGCTGACCAATCCGGCCATGCTTCATTAACCTTAATAATCAGCCATTCATAACCGCCAAATATTAAAATATCTCCACCGGATTGATCGGCCTTAACGATGCCATGCCAATTGCCGTAAAGATAAACCGTCCTTAAATTGCCTTGTATTCCTTGTTGATCCAAGTAATACATTTGATCTGAGGGAATCCCTTGAACCTGTATTTTTCCGCTAACTTCGGTATATGTTGGATTCCTAGAACCATCGATCGCCGTTACATAGCCTAAACCACGACGCAAAGTTGCGATGATAAGCGGATTTATATTAGCTATTGATCCTACTGCCATGCTATGCAAATTCATTTATCAATTACCGCGTGAGTGATTGAACCTATTAAATTATGTGTATCTTGCAAAGCTGTAGTATTTTTAGATAAAGTTAAATTAGGATTATTAGTTAAAGCGCGTCTAGCTTCTTCAACTGTCGTCTTATTTATTGTTCTACCTTCATCACGCCATTTTCTTAATAATAAAGTTATATCGCTTAAATCGTCCGGCACATTCTCAATAGCTTGCTGAATATCAGCTCGAATCATATTGCCAATATAATCAAAAACCTGTGATTCTTTTGATATGCCTCGAATATAGTTTCCAGCAACATATTCAGCATGTAAAAACCACTTGTCTTTATTATCCGCAATCGCTGGACGCATAAAGGGACGAGCTGGTATTGTTTTGGTTCCAAATTCTTGCCAAATTGCGACTTCTGCAACTGTTGTGTCTGTGCCAGGATATGATTTTCCTTCTAGCCAACCAACTTTAAGCCGTTTGCTAGTAAGATTCTTAACACGTTCAGCAATCTCAGAAAGAGCCATTGGGCTTTCTCATTGCAGCTCGATTATAAGACCCGCCAATATATAAACCGCCAGTCGCAATAACAGAAAGCATAGCTAAAAGCTGTTGTCCGTATTGTGTAGCGGAAAGCCACCATTGCCATTGATTTTT